>Ga0208765_1000641_pt1 | contig 23019 bp, 13 predicted proteins | sample ETNtaG_2_FD_185783 | JGI IMG/M metagenome (GOLD analysis project Ga0208765, IMG submission 185783) | Marine microbial and viral communities from oxygen minimum zone, Eastern Pacific Ocean - ETNP201406SV203 (SPAdes) (version 2) | ecosystem: Environmental > Aquatic > Marine > Oceanic ...
TGTAGTAAAAAACGTAAGTCAAAATATTCATGCAAATCCAAGCATTCAGATACCAGGAGCTTCAGAGCTTATCAATATCAGGCCAGACCGAATTGTAGCTCGCGGATCAGCCGAGGTAGGTAACATAGACTCTGTCGGAACGGTTGCCAGTGATGACTCACTCTCAGGAGTGATGAGTGTGCGAGCGCCTCTAATGTTTATTGTTGACGTAGATGCGGTAATCAGTCCGGATCCTGCAGAGCTTGTGGGCGAGGGGGACAGCCTAGGTATCCCAGATGAAATCATGGATATTGGGCTCATACTAAGTATTGATAATCAGTGGGGCTTTGGCGCCGATCTCTCCGTGTTGATGGCTCCTGATTCATTGTCGCTAGTCAGTGGCAATGCAGACACTTTGATCTCAGGGTTTACATTTATTACTGATGCTAGTGTGATTGACACATTGTCACTGGATGCAGATGCTTTTGAGCTGTTAAACCGGTCTCCAAACTGGATCCAGCCTCAGATCAGGATTGTTTCTAGTGGTGACCAGCCAGTAAGGTTTCTGAGTACGGACACGCTTACGATAACCATAGATGGAATTTCAGCGTCTATTGATCTATCAACTTTGGTGAGTGGTGAATAGTATGATCCGTATAATTATTCTCGCATTATTATTTTCTGTATTGTTTGGTCAGTCAAACCCAATAGACATAGGCACGGTTGGTGCCCGGCAGCTTCGTATGAGCGGTCAGCTTAATATTTCGCACAATCCAGCAACACTAGGTTATCTAGTATTAGATACAGCAACAGATACTCTGAATATTGAAGAAGAATCTGTAGATACACTAGCCTCTGACTTTTCTGATGAGGATATGGAAGAAGAAATCATTGTAGAAAATATTGTAGAGCCTGACACCATAGACTCTGAATTTGCGGAGTTTGATGATTTTAAAGAAGCTAGTGAAGATTCTTTATTTAATGAGAATGAAGAAATTAATATTGAAGAGATAATTGAAATCACTGAGACTATTGAAACCTCTGATGTGGATGAATCAATATCGATCGAGTATCCTAATACGAATCCTCAGTTTAGTATGAGCCTGGTTAGTGTCGCCTTTGGTTTAGGAAGCGGGGTCATCACCCCTGACTGGATCAATGATCAATTATTTGGCGGTCGAGATCTAAGAGACCCAGATCAAAAAGAAGATTTTTTAGATGGCCTCTCTGATGATGTGAACGTGCAGCTGCCTCTGGCCTCAAGCCTGCCAATCGTTAACATTAGTTTTGGACCAAATGTGATTGGGCTTGGTCAGGTTCGGAGTCATACATCAATAAATCTTCCTAGTGGACTTACTCAGGTACCATTCAAAGGCCTGCCGAGCGGGGAAGAGCTAGACATCACTGATTTAAAGATTCAGCATATTACTTATTTGCCTGTTTCATACTCCAGAGGCTTTGTTTTAAAACCAGGGATTGTACCTTTTGGTAGAAAAAGTTATGCCGGTGTTCGTGCCAGCTTATTAGTTGGCCTTGCTGAGATTCATACAGAAAATATTTCTGGAATATTGCAGGGTACTGGTGAGCATACGTTAATTGATACTGAAATAGAAATAAATAGCTCTATTCCTTTTGAGACAAACGCAGGAATTCCAAAAATATCATTATCTTATGGTTTTGGTATTGACCTAGGGATCATCACAGAAATAGATGACAGGCTCACCGTTGGTGTTAGCATTGATAATCTGCTCGCATCAATTAATTGGAAATCTGGAGAGAGATACACCGGAAGTGCTGCTGGTGAAATCACTCCAGAAGATATATCTGAGGCAGATTCAGTATCAGAATATCTACACCAGAGCGAGATAAGAGAGTCTGTAAGCTATAAAACGAGCCTCCCGATGTCTATTAATCTGAGTGGATCCTATCTTGCAAAAGACTGGGCCGTTCTAGATGCGAATGTGCGTATAGATGTGGGAGACACTTATTGGGCGAGTGAGTCGCCAACTATTTCGCTAGGATCGGAATTTTTCCCAAAGTCTAAGGTTCCGCTCTATCTAGGGATATCTATTGGCGGACATTATGGTTTTAGCTGGGGCACTGGCCTGAGCATTAAAATGGGATCAGTTATTATGGATATAGCCGGTGGACAAGAGGGAGGACTATTTAACAGTGCTACCGGTATGAGAGCCGGATTTGGATTAAGGATAGAGAAATAAGTAATTACTTATTAGAGTAAGCTTTTGCCCACTTTGACTCTGGGGCTAATGCGACAAGCTCTTTTTCCTTTGCCTTTGCAGTTTGCTCATCACCTAGCTTACGATAGATCTGTATCATATAGTGCCTTACCTCAGGAATCTTAGCGTGGTTCATATCTTTTTGCTCTAAACGAGCAAGGGTCTTCATAAGCTTTCCCAGTGCAGACTGAAGTTCCATTTTGTTTGGACCCTTCATAGACTTTCTATAGTAAAGATGGTGCAAGGCCTCATCCTCAGCCTCTGCTCCTCGTACACCAGCCACGGTAACAACCTGCTCTACTTCGCCTTCTACCTCATTAATTTCTTCAATCTCTTCCCAGACAGTGGTGTCCCAGAGATCGTCCATATTAATATCTTCCTCATCCTGAGCTATAGTAAAAGAGATCGACAGTATGGGCAGTATAATTAGATACTTTCTCATAATCCGGATATTACGATATTGCACGATATTAATCAAATTTTTTGTATTTAGAGGGTTTCTCACCCATACTTTCGATAAAACTTACCTGACCTATGAGTTCCGGGTTATTTAGCTTTACCTCTTCGAAAATTTCAAACGCACGTTCATAGTTTCTTATTCTATATAATGCGACTGCGAGGTTGATCTTATACTCTGGATTATCAGAATCTTTTTCAACTGCCTTTTTAAAGTAGTCTACTGCCATTGCATTATTTCCGATTTGTGCGAAGGTTATTCCAACAGCGTTGTCACTCTTGGCCCGTCTTGCCCTGTATGATGCGCGCTGCACAGCCTCAGGCTCCATTTTTGGCGCTGATTCTTTTAATTCGTTTAGCCCTTTTGATGATTCTGCATCTAGGTCAGCCTCAAGATCAGCGGACAGGCTAATGGTGTTTGCGCTTGCAGCTGATCCAGCAGAAGCCTTTGCCGCACCTAGGATGTCTTCGAGTTTTCCAGAAAATGATGGTGCTATGGCCACGACCTCATCATACTTCTGCTTAGCCAGACCTTTATTTCCTAGCATAAACTCAGAGATGGCAATGTTTAGCATAAACCCCGGATGGTTTGCCTGTTGATCTAGTGCTTGATTATAAAGCTCAATGGATTTTTCATATTCTTCTTGCTTGGTGTAGCAGACCCCCAGTGTGTTTAGAGCATCGGGGAAGTTTGGTGTAATGCCCATGGCCGTATTCAGATTATCAATTGCACTCTGATATCGACCGAATTCCATATAGAGTACGGCCACATCATAGTAGTCATCTGCTGTCTCTAATTTCCCTTCTATCCCTTTTGCTACAACCTGATCAAGCCATTTAATATACTGCCTGATATCTTCCTCCAATAGGTCACTTACTCCGGTAGGGTCTGGTATATATACTTCTTCAGGAGTGATCGACCCAGGAAGATATTTCGCCATCGCCTTGGTCATACTGATTTCGTTAATAAATTGATCGTTTTTCATCTGAGTGTATTTTAGCGCTCCCTGTTTCCATGCACTGAAAAAAGGTTTCCCTACCAGGGTCGCTTCTACCGGTATCCAGACTTTATTATCTACGATAGCGACCTCAGTCCTATCTAAAAATAAACGGTCTACATCATCGGGCTTTACGCCGCTGTCAAACATTAAAAATACGTGTCCCTCTCCTGGTTTGAAGACATCGAGCCACATTGTCTCGATGCCAATATTATTTAGTAGTGTACTATATAAAGTCGCCAGGTCATCACAGTCACCAATCTTATCATCTAAAAGTTCCCAAGGATATTTTACAGTGTCGAACGCAGACTTATCATCTGATATTTGTAAAAATGGGGTAGAGGGGTCTACATTGTATACGAGTCCGAATGAGCCCAAGGCGTCATACAAAATAATAGCACGACCTATATTTGTTTTTCCAAAATATTTTTTTAGCACCTCTGAGTATGCCTGTATGTTTGTCCTGGCAAATTTGTCAACGACAACATCCTGCGTGGTGAAATAGGATGCAATCATTTCTGGATCGCTCCAGGTCAGCTTTCCCTTGCCTAGTACGTATGATGATTCCAATTTTTTCTGTGCAAGTTTTTCTTCTCCATCCTGTTTATATGCGACCTTGATATCCGGCTGAACCAGATTGTCAAACGATGCCTTTGCTGAGGTTAACACGTCAGAAGAGAAAGAGACGCCTATATTGTATTCTTCATCAGACTTAGGCGGAAGGGTGATCGACTCGGTGTGCGGATTCTCCATCATTGTGGGGATATAAAAAGAAACATCAACAGGGAGCTCAGAGTCAGAAATATTTTTTAAGTTTGCTTTTACAAAAGGGCTACCTTCGTAATATCGATGTAGAGACCTAAATATTGGATTATGGTTTATGGTTGCGGAGTTGATGCTGACAACTGCGGGGCTAAGCTGTAGCGATAGTGAATACCTGTAGGTAGGCTCAAGATAGGGATGAGCCTCATATCCATACTCAAAAACAATACTCTTAAATTTTAGTGTAATACCTGCTGATGGAATACGCATTTTTTCTTCACCATTTAGGTCCTGCTGAAATCCTGCACGAAAACCAATCCGATTTTTTACAAAATATTCTGCACCAACGTGGGCCCTGTCATTATCAATATCCATCGCAAGTGTTAGACCATCGATCGGGAAATAGGCAATCCCTAGCTTGAACGCTTGTCCTAAAATAGTTTCATCTACCTTGTTCTGTTTGTATGTAACGTCTGTGCCACCAAGGTCATAGATTCCCATACCGAAACGAATAGTCTTAAACGGAGAAAATAGAAGCCCTATATCATAGCCAATCCCTGCCGTTTTCCCGTATGAGGTTCCATCGAGCCCCATGTCTCTGGACAAGTATTTGAATGTGCCACCAATAGAAAGCATTTTAAACGGCTGATAGCCTAGTGAAAAGTTTAGTTTGTTTTCACTATAGTTTAGTTCTTGATCATCAAAACCAATATTTGACCAGTCAAAGCCAATGGCCACACGATCACCGAATGGCCAGACGACACCCGCATAAGAGTGGGTAATGCTCATCGCATAAAGATCTGCATAGCTGGAGGTAAACTCCTTTCTACGAAGACGGGGAAGACCCGCAGGGTTCCAGGTTATGGTGTTTCCGTCATCAGCGACAGCGATAAAGGCACCCCCCATTCCCAGCGGCCGTGTGCCAACAAAAAGCTGTTCCTGAGAGATTGCCAAGGAAGTGATAATTAATATATAGAATATAAAATGCTTCATCGATTCAGAACCCCAACGGTTGTCTTAAGCATCGAGCTTGAAGACTCAAGGGTCACAATATAAAGCCCGCTAGGGACCACGCTCCCGTCTGCGTCTTTTCCGTCCCAGACAATGATATTGTTTCCTGGGCCAAGTTTTTGTTCCGGTTTTAGTGTACGCTTTATTTTCCCAGATAGGTTAAAGATTCTGGCAGTAACATTATCTGACTCTGTAAGGTCAAATAAAATATTCGTATGTGGAAACTCAAAAACAGACCCGGCCGGTGAAAATATTCTTGGTTGGCAGATTATTTTTTCTACGTCTAGAGAGTCTACATTAATTGTGCTGTCTGATTTAAATGCTCCATAGGCTCCCAACTCTGATAATTGTGCCTGAATATATGGTATGTTGTTTACACTGATTATAGATCCGCCTAGTGGAGATATGAAACCAGTAGAATCATTAATGCGTCCTATGTAAGGGTTATAATTATTTACCGTTAAGTCTGCATACTGACTAGGCACGGCAATCCTAAGAATTGTAGGCTTGTTAAGCTGGGTTTCTGAGGGAGTAATAGTATAATAGTTCGATATAGCGTTTGAGTCTAACGTGTCTGACGTACTGAGCAGGCTAATGGAAACCGAAATATCCTCTGAGACCGCATTTTGAGGAAAAAGCACAGACACATTTCCATCAGAGCTGATCACGGTTCCACCGGCCTGAGAAATAATCTTTTCTGGGGTCTTAAAAAAGCTTGCGCTCTTCATTGTGTTTCCGCGCATGTCGGTCGCGTTTGACACATGGATCTTTATTGCTTTCCCAACATAGGTTTCAGGGAGGGTAAGTAACCCTGTCCACACATCAGCGCTGTAGCTTTGTTTTACTGCTAAAAGTGTATCACTTATACCATCCTCATCAATGTCATCCATATCAGGGTGTGTTGCATAAACATAGGGATCAGCAGCGGGTGTGTCATTGTCCATTTCAAACTCTTCTTCGAAATTGACAACTAAAATTATTTGGCCACTTACGCCATAGTTAGCCTGTATTGTTTCTACAACCGGAGCGGTCTGGTCAATATAAAAATAATCCCAGTCAGACCACGCTGAAGTGCCTAGGCCATAGTCCATTGCCCTAACTCTCCACTGGTACCTTCCTTCTGGTATAGATTTAATCAATCGATTATTTTTTGCTAATGTTCCCATCGTACCAGTACCATATTTACCTGAGATTATAGAGTGCGTGTTTGCATACAGATTGTAATTTTGGTCTCCACCCATTTGCAGCTGGTATCTAATGCCTGCAGTTGGTGTTTTACCGGCTCCCAAAGGATTTTCCAGGTCAACGCTGTTGTTCCAGCTTAGCCTGACGGTGTCTACGCTTACAGAGTCTAATAACATTACGGGTCTACTTGGCCCAGCATTAGCATTGTTTACAGATTCAAGGTTTTCATATACTTTCGTGATAAGATCTTTATTCGCAAGCTCACCATTCATCAGAAGATCTAAGTCTCCGTCATTGTCATAGTCGCCCCATTGTATGGATGAAAAACCAACACTATCAAGCATGTACAAAGAAGTATCAGCCACAAAATCACCAGAAGAATTTTGTTGATAGATATTGGACACAGGGAGAGTGAGTGTGTCTGAGCTATTGATTACTATGGTTGTACCAGAGCCGATGAAATCTAAGTCTCCATCGTTGTCATAGTCGCCCCAGTCTAGCCCCCCATAGGATGCGCCCTGTAGTTCTTGGTGGAGAATAAAGCCGTCCCCATTGTTGTTTTTGTATATGTGGGTGATTAATGATCCATTATCAGGACGCTGTCCTGCTAAAACAAAATCATCGTATCCGTCACTATTGAAATCCGCGATTGATACTGCTCCAGCGACTATTCCTAGTTCAATAAAATGATCCTCCGATTGGAGCATTATTCCATTCCCATCATTTAGATAAGATTGTATAAACTGCCCAGAAGATGTAAAAAGGTCAACATATCCGTCATCATTAATATCGCTCCATTTTGTCTGAATAGGATAGCCTGGTACAAGATTTGTTTGTGTAGTGTCTAACGAAAGTACTCCGTCATGATTATTATAAATTCTTAAAATAATCTCTCCAAAATAACTGCCTCCGCCTATTACCAGGTCTAGGTCTCCATCGTTATCATAGTCTCCCCAGTCATGATTATTATATCCGCCTAGGTATCCGGCTTGATACCCGTAAGCATAATACTGAAGGCCGGATTGTTCGTCCCATGCATATCCGTTATCTGTTAGCTTATAAAAGAATGTTGCCGGATATGTGTCGTTCCAATCACTTGTGTGAAACCCAGATAGTGATATGTCTAGCTTTCCATCATTAGTATAGTCAGCGAAACTTAGGTGGCCACCGTAGGTATTTTTTATTGTTCCAGAATGAGCAGAAGGCTCTAGGAGTCCATCCTGGTTCATGAATATTTGTGTTAGGCTTGATCCGCTAAAAAGGTTTCCACTGATTGAAATATCAAGAAGATCGTCGTCATTAATATCGCTCCATCTTGAGACCCCAAATGAGTATCCAGGAAGAGACTGGGTGGAATTAACTATTCTAGGAATAAAGAGCTCGTTTTCTTGCGACCAGCTAGATACAATACCCGATGCGTCCACCGTTTGAACTCTCCAGTAGTAGGTTCCCCAGGGGATATTTGTAAACTCTCGGATTAGTCTTGGGCCAATATTTGGACTATTAAATGAGGTCCCTGAGGATAAAAGGTCACTAGCCCCAGAAGAGGTACCTATCCTCAGATTGTATTGTAGACTTTGATCGGGGTCTACAGTATCTGAACCGCTGCCCCAGTTAAATATCGCTCGATTGCTAATTGCAAACGATTCAAGCACATCAGGAGGATCAGGCTCAGAGTTGGTCCCTTCTATAGTATTAATATAGACAGCGACAAAGGCGCTGTCTCTTTGTCCAATCTCTGTTGTCCCTGAGCAAACAAGATCTGGGATATTATCCTGATTGATATCGCTGAATGATATTGTGCGTGTTCCGTTGAATGTTTGAGTCTCATTGAAACTAATATTATTGCTTGCCTCATTAAGGAAAATCTTACCACCCATAGCTGAAACGCTGTCCCTGTATTCATAATACCATACAGTGTCTGCGCTTAGAGTATCACCCTGGCTTGTTGTTTGAATATTTGTTAGGTCATAGTATGAGTCCTCTACCATTGTGTGTTCAGTTCCTCCACTAATTGCTAAATCTTTCCAGCCGTCAAGGTTGACATCGACTGCTTCAATCGTTCCAAATACTGTACCAAAATCGATCTGCTGATCTGCTAGCCTAAATGTCCCTGTTGGCTCATTGACATAGACCACTGTTTTTAAGTTTTGTTCAATCGGGTCCCACCCAGACAGAACAAGATCGGGGTCACTGTCTTGATCAAGATCAGAGAAGCATATTGCTGTAGCTTTCAGTGCCATTATTTCTTGGTTTGTGTCTTCGGCCAGCCTTCCTAGTGGATCATTCTTATACAGTCTAGTAGATCCAGACCTGGTGTTGACAGATTCTCCGCTTATAAGAAGGTCTAGGTCGCCATCAAGGTCAATATCACTCCAGGCTATGGCACCATTATGAAGGTCTGGCATGACCATTGTTTCAAACTCAAAGTCATCTCCACTATTTAAAAGAAGTTTGTTTGTAATATATGGTTTATTTTGGTATACCTTGATGCCAGCCCAAAAGATATCCAGATTGCCATCAAGATTAATATCTCCCCATTGTGCGCTGCTATTAACCAGGCTCTCCCGGACATATGAGGGTAGATAATTATTTGTTGAAACAGAGCTCCCTAAGTTTTTTGATAGAAATAAATTTTCTGCTCCATGAAATAAAATGTCCACCAGCCCATCGTTGTCGAAGTCTCCGAGATCCAGGCCGCCATTTCCGCCAATGTAATATGAAAAATAATCTTCCCTGATATAGCCAAATAAGCTGCTTACTATATCAAGCTGGAAAGTATCTAGAGTACCTTCAGCTGTAACATTATAAATATCTAGGAAGAGGCCACCCTCGTTTTGGTCATCAAAGCCAGAAACGATAAGATCATTTATACCATCATTATTGATATCAGCTACACCAATATTTGATGCGGTGGATTGCTTAATTACGGAGCTTAGTGATTCATCAAAATTAAATAGGTCCTGTCCAAATAAATCTTTTTCCAAGAAAAAAATTATTAAGAATGATATAAAGAAAAATTGTCTATTTAGTATCATAGACCTATTTAGAGGTATGAGTCCAGACACCGTCCCAATCATCTCCCGGAGGATTTACCTTAAAGTGTTCGCATCTAGGAATATATATTCTACTTGGATTTGTCTTTCTTCCTGGGAACATTTCTTCGAGATCATCAGCAGCTTTAAATGCCTCAATCGCCTTGTCCCAGTCTTGGTTAAAGTAGTATGCTATTGCCTCGTGAAAAGCAGGAAGAATTTTCTTGTAGGGCTCAGGCTCTTGGTCTACCTCTGATATTAATTCATAAACTTTTACAGGCTCTTCCTTGCCCATTACCTTTACAAAATCTAATGCCCGAACGACAACCTGATCCTTAACGGACTCATAGGTTTTGTCTGCTATTTGAATGTAAATACCATACTGCTTTGCAGAGCTTTCTAAACGAGCAGCAAGGTTTACAGTGTCACCCATCATCGTATAATTCATTCTTGAATCAGATCCCATATTTCCAGTGACCATTTGTCCAGTGTTGATCCCAATGCGGTTTTGCATATTGTGGACGATCTCTGGCCATCTGTCGCCCTCTGCCTGCCACTGCTCACGCAGAACTGCCAAACGTTCCTGCATCTTGATCGCGGTCCTGCAGGCCAAAAGTTCATGGTCTTTTACCTCTATAGGGGCTCCATAAAAGGCGACAATAGCGTCTCCAATATATTTGTCTAGTGTACCATTATTTTCCATCAAAATATCCGTCATCTCTGTAAGATAATTATTGAGCAGGCTGACTAAGTCGCTCGCGGAGAGTTTTTCCGAAAATGCTGAAAAACTTTGTATATCCGTAAAAAATGCAGTGTGATATCCTTCTTCTCCACCAAGAGAGGGTTCTTGACCACTGTCATACATTTCATCGATTAACTCTGGAGATATATATGTTCCAAATGATGATTTTAGGAATTGTTTGTTTTTCTCTTCTTGGATGTAGTTATAGACTGTTATACCCAAATAACCAAGGCCGACTGTTGCAATAGGAGCAAATAGGTCCAGCCAAATGTTATAGTTTGTAAAAACCCAAAAGGCAGTTACTGCATATACTAGTACAAGTCCGCCTACTGCTGCGCCACCTATTGCAGGGCTAAGCTTTTGTATGCCAAAAGCCAATAGTGCGGCCAATAATAATAAAACCAGTGAAACAATATACTTAGGCGTCCTGGTAATGAATATATCAGAAAGAATTGTATTCAGCGCGTTTGCGTGAAGCCCGACCATCGGATAGCTGCCATTAAACGGCTGTGATCCTAGGTCTGATGTGCCTGGGGCAGTTAATCCATAAAGAAGTTTTTTATTATAAAATTCAAAAGGGACAATGCGTCTGGCGGTATTCTTTTTTATGTTTCCTACTACTATTCTGTCTTTACTCGGGAAGAAATATAAAGGCCGCTGCTGATCGGTTAGAGCATGCCTATTAAGGTTTTGTACGATAAGAAAATTTCGTTCTAACTGTGAAATCTCAACCAAAGATTTTTTTAGAATCTTTTTATATTTTTCATCTTTTGTATTTTTCGATAGTGAGCTAACATCTTCTTTTAGTTTGTTGAAGCTGGTTATCACATAGTCTTTTATGGGTGGAGTATAGACCAGTTTTTTATCTTTTAGAAGTCTATCAAGTGTAATGTCTTGGTTCATGGCTAGCTCTTTTGCAACCGTGTTTGAGTTCTTTATTTCGTTATACAGTTTGACCATAGGTGGCTTTGCTTTTCGGCCCATGCTTCCAAAAAACTGTTCACCTGTTTTATCCCCTGAGGTTTTCAGTATATAAGACTCCATTTGTCCGGACATAGCAAGTTGCTTTACTGATTTAATGACATCTTTTTTGGTTGCGAATTTTTCTTTTAAAGCAGCTTTCATAAGAGCCTTTAAGTTCTTTGCTCCTTGAAGGGCAGGGTCAGAGTTTGCCAGCTCTTTGATTTTTGACATTACATAATTGTTGTACTCACTCTCTCTGAATTTTTTAAGCACCCAGTAAGGATAGTGGGTGAAGTCATGTTCCCCATTTTCATCTTCCCACTTGCCAGCCCAGTTCACCTGCATCAGCCCTCTTTTATCAATCGGAATACGAATGCTTGACCTGTTATTCTCGTCAGGAGCGGAAAGAGGTATTCGTAGATGTTTTCCTGGAATAATTTCAACATCTTCAAAGCTTACGCCATAATGATCAAGCGCTAGTGCAAGGCCAGCATTAGGAAACAGGCGATTTTCATACTTGCCAACAAGCGGATATCTCCTGCTTATTCCATCGTCCTCTGCCACGGTTTGAAAAAAGTAGGTTCCCTTGCTTGATTCAATTAACTCATCAACAGGGGGGTCAATATCATAGAAATCATTAATCGTTTCAAATTCACCAGGTGTTATTATTTTAAAAAACCCTTTCTCTTCTAAGATCATCAGCCTGGCATCTTTTTCTTGAGTTCGTTTTTTTACTGGCATCTTTTTCGAAGGCTGAGGGAAGAAGGTATAGCCAAAGTATATATTTTTTGCTTCTGCTGCCGCATTTGCCAGATCAATATCTGGGTCAGGGAAAAGATCCTTAATCGCTTTTAATGTTAAAACGCTGTCATTAACACTGGTAACATCATTGTATTCCAGTTTTCTATCTTGGCGTTCAATAAAAAAAATATCAAAAGCAAGAGCATTCATCTGATGCTCTTTTGCGGCTAAGATTGAGGGAATATGTTTCTCCCTGCTCCATGGCCACCTACCAACAATCTGAAGGCTTTTACTGTCCATATCCAATGTTGCAATATCATTCCTTGTTTCAATTTTTCCTCTGTTTAGGAACCTAAGGTCGAGCAATTTATTTTCCATCCCCTCATAAAGCTCAAGCCAGGTCAGAAAAACAAAAATGAACGCAACTCCAAAGGCAATAATGATATATGGATAGTCTTTTTGCATACTGATGTTATCTAGTCATAGATAGTAGGCGTGATAAACATAAGTAGTTCCCGCTGCTCTTTTTGGACCGATGTGGTTTTGAAGAAGTAGCCAATAACGGGGATTGCACTTAATATTGGAACGTACTTTTTGTTTTGAATAATATTGTCTGCTATAAGCCCACCAATAATTACGGTCTCACCATTAAAAACAGAGACCTGTGTCTGAACAGTTCGCTTCGTAGATCTAGGCTTATCGGTCGATATTTCTGCAGCAGAAAGTAGTGCCTCTACAGTGGCATCAACTAAAAGAGTAATAATATTTCCTTCATTTATTCTAGGCGTTACCTGAAGCTTTATACCAATATCCTTTTCTTGTACCGTATTCATTGCACCATAAAAACCGCCCATTCCCGTGAAATTGTTAGCGGCATTTGTCTGGTTCGTTGAGCTTGAGCCAGAAGTATTTGTATTTCCCGAATTAAGTCCCTCAATATATACTGTCGTGGAAACCTCTGTTACCGCCTGATGATTATCAAGCGTGGTAACCTGAGGGCTTGACAGTAGCTTACTCCTGCCTCTTGCCTGCATTATCTTAAGCGCTGAGCTAAGCTGTGTTGCATTAAGCGTGGCGATCGTGATATTATTCATACTGATTGGGAAATTAACCGTGTCATTGGCATTGCCCCCTAGCTGAACGGGGTTATTGGTCCAGTCAACGCCATAAGACTTTGAGGTGTCTAGCTGCGTCTCAATAAATTTAATTGAAATGTTGATGTTTTTAATCGGCTTGTCTAGCTGTTTAACCATTTTCAGGATGCGAGAAATATTTTCTTGCACGTCAGATACGATGGCCATATTGGGAGGCCCGGTCTGTCCTGACATAGAGGCAACTGGTAAGAAAGACTGTACCGTTCCTCTGGAGGTTAGAACCGTCGACAGTGGCGCTTGAAGATCATTAGAGTTAATATACTTTAGCCGGATCACTACAGACTCAAGCTCTCCAATAAGCTGCGTGTCAAGGTCTTTCACAATGATAATATTATCCTGCACAAAATAACTATAGTTGTTTGGCTTAAGAATTGCATCTAGAGCAGCCTTGACGGTCACATCCTCCAGATTAGCGGTGATTGTATCCTCAATATTGGGACTGATGACAATATTTAATCCTGTGAGCTCTCCAATCATAGTCAGCACATTTCTAATGTCAGAGTTTTTAAGGTTTATAGACATTTTGTCCATAAGCCTATAGCGCTCGTTCTCTTGCTCAGACAGGTCAATTTTTGAATATGCAGGATCGCTCCACTGACATAATGCGACAGTTTGTATCGTAATTATTATTATAATTAAAAACTTATTATGCACCTAGTTTCCTACATTTCTTGTGACTGTAGTGTTGCCATTTCTAAAGGTGATCTGATCGTTTTCAATCCTATCAATTAATATATCATTGTTTAAATATTCGCCCTGTCTAAACCTTCGATTATCAATCAAAACAACCTTTTCATTATTAAACTCTGCAACGATTTCAACATTATATCTTTCCAGGTTTTTTAACAGTATTGATTTTTCAATATCTTGTTGTTTTTCACTGTTTATTGATCCGCTTTCAACATCCGCCTCGCTTGACAGGGCGACACTGTTAAACGGATTTCTTTGCCATCCCACAAGCTGAGAGGTGGACCTAGAGGATTTTCTTTTTGTTGTGGGACCTGAGGCAACTGAAGCAGTTATTGGCGTATTTGTCTGCTGCGCAGGACTTTCTGCGATGACTTTTTTAGTTCTTTGGGTTTTTGCTTTCCGTGGTTTTTTTGAACTTCCAGATCCAGATGACCAATTTACCTGATCAACAATCATAATTACCATGGAAATACCCAACCCTATTAATAGATTTCTAAGTCTAGGGGTCATGACGACCAGTAATTTAAACTAAAACGTGGTTTAACTAACGGAAAATATTATAAAAGCTGACAATCAATAAATAACAAAAAAGCATTATAGGTTTTTAAGTTTTTTTTCAAGTAGGGAAACGGCAAAGCTTTGGTCTATATCTTTCCCTGTTTTTTCTTTAATGTATTTAACTATCTTGACAATATCAACTATGCTCGTTGCGCCTGTTTTTTGTATTGCCTCCAAGACAATCTCTTCATCTGTGATTGCTGCCACGGAGTCTTTATCCACTGAGGAGACATTGTTATTAGCGTCGTTCGTAGAGCCAGCAAGACCTTGATTATTTTGAATAATACCCATGTTGTCGTTACTATTTTTTGTATAAATATAGGAGATGAATGAAATTTTTTGTTCTCCCTCATTATAGGGGTTTTGAGATATCTGTATGTTGCCTATCGTAAGATAATAGTTTGTAAAGGATAACTGATCTAGAAAATTACCAAAGTCAATAAAGCTGCCTCTGAGTTCAACATCTATCGGATATTTCTCTACAATGAGAGTCTCTTGAGTCTCAGGGACTGTAATTTGTTTTTCATCTAGCGGGGCCAGGGAAGGATTAAAATTATCTATGGCAAGTTTATTTTTCTCGATAAGACTAAACAACATCTTAGTAACATTGTCGAACTGACTATCCGTTGGAATTTTATTAATTAAAGCAGTTAGATCTTCCTTTAGCTCTGTCCATTCTTTTTCGATCAAAGGAAATTTATTTTTAATCTGAGAGTATTTACTTTTTTCACTTTTCAACTGGTTGTAGCTATTACTTATGTTTTCTAGAGAGTTGTTTAGTTCGCTAAAATACATAAAATACCAACCTGCGCATGAGAGGAGCACAAAACCAATTATCCCAATAAAAAGATTTTTTTGTTTATCCATTATAGTTCACATTTTAGCTCAAAAGTCATATTATCAATGTCCATTCCGCTTGTTGTCTTTTTATTAATCACGTCAATCTTTTTAAATAGTCCAGAATATTCAACCTGATTGATGAAGTTTGAAAAATATCGTTCTTTTAATGCTGGATTGGCAACGATGGAGCCTGTAACTCTGGCGAAATCCTTATTCTCATCAACAATAGTGATTACCTTCTCCAATGAGTTGCCCACATGGATCCAGTCACCACGTTCCCATCCTCTTTGAAATGAAATCATATCTAGGGTTATTTCTTTCGGGGTATTATAACTGAAAAATCTCATTACACTGATACTTAGATTAGAAAGTTTTGACTCCCTCAGCAAAACATCTAACTGTTTTGTGATAATATTTTTTTCTGCAGATACTTTTTCAAACTTATTTTTTATGGGTGCAATGCTAGAGGCCTGAGACTTTATGGTACTTAGCTTTGACTCCATGATCTCATGATTATGGTTTGTCCAGCCGGAAAGTGCAATAGCCCCTATAAATATTGCGGCTGCAGCGGGGATACTAAATTTATTTCCCAGCCTAAATTTTTCTGATTCTTTGAACATATCTGGGAGAAGGTTAACAGTTTTATCTATATTAAGCGCGGCGCCAACTGCTAGCGTTAATGCAGATTTAGACAGATCAAAATTTTCTCTCTCCTCTTCATCAGGAAAGAATGCAATATTTTTTATAGGATCTAGATATTCAACATTTACATCGAGCTGGTTCTTTAGGTATTCATCCAAGAATAATATTTCTTCACCACATCCACTTAAAAATATTTCCGAGATATTATCCGATGGGAATGTCTGGGTCATGCTGTTGAGGGCTCTTTCTAGTTCCTGATCCCAGCCCTCAATAACCGGACGCATGGCCTCGTCCTGAGGTTTTTTCTGCATGCCTATGGAATTATCTTTTGTATCTGACTTTAAGATCGACGGAGGCACCCTGCACCAGTCTCGCTTGTCCCACTTTGCCTTGGAAGAGGCTGACCTATATTTCCATGCATCAGTGAGGTTTTGAATGCCAAGGTCTAAGGGGACTATCGCATCCGGAGAGCCCTGATTATATCCCAACAGAAAACTTTCAACCTCACCCATATGAAGGATGAGGATTATATCATGTTTTTTCCCGGGATAGTTCCACCGGAAAGCACTGAGAACCGCCTGCGCTGCCGGAGGCCACAGTCTCACATCCCAGTTTTTTCCTGAAAGCGTATTGGCAGGTGACTCCATGTAGTCAGCATTTGCAACGCCTATGATATTTTTCCCTTGTTCAAGCTCAATCGCATCAAAAATAATATCATCGGAGTTGAACGGGAGATTCTTTTTAGCATCATATTCTATAATCATTTCTCTCTCTTTTTTATTTTCAAGAGGAACCATGACGGTCTTTAAAAGAGCGGAGGTGTTATTCATCGTAAACGATATAGGTATTCCAGAGTGCAGTTTTTTAATTATTCCTGAGGAAACCTTACTCCCTTTTTTCTCTAGTTTTTTTGTTAGTTGATCATATGCTTTTCCAATAGCTACTGAAAAACCAGTGGGATTTCTTTTTGGATCAAGCTTTGCTTTGTTTGCTGAAAATTTGTCTGAGCCAATAATAGATTTTATTCCACCTTTATCCTGGATCAAGGCAGAGTAAATATGCCCCTGGTCCAGGGCAATCCCCAGAAGCAATTTTTCTTTTTTAAGAGGCGGGGTGCTCACATTAGCAGGGTAGGAGCCGATACTTCTTTTTAACCTTTTCTTCCTTCTCTGGTACCATTTACTTTCTTCTTCATCTTCTAATATTTCTTCTTCTAGCTCATCTTCTTCTTCATCTTCTTCGTCCCCGTACAGGTCACCAATAACATCATCCTCGGATACTGTTTCTCCAATTTTCCCGCTGCCTTCTTTTTTTCCTCCTTTTCTGAGGATGTCAAACAATTTGTTAACGGCAACATCTTTTTTCTCTTCCGGCTCTTCTTTTTCTTCTTCCTTGGTTACTTCTTCTTCCGGCTCTTCTTTTTCAATGAGACCATCTGGGACCTTTCCTCCGATTGTGTTTTCTACAATGGCTAGGCTAACAACCTCTTCTTTTTCGCTCATCATGTTAAGTAGAAGCTGGTGGCAAAGTTTGTTTATTTTTCTGGGATAGCCCTGGGTCTGATTGTGAATGGCTCTTAAAGCCTCCTCCGTAAAATACTCTTTGTCACCGCCACCTCTTTCTGTTAGCCTGTGTTTTATAATTCCTTCTGCTGATTCATAATCAAGAGGCCCTAGTTCAAAGTTGAATGTTATCCGGTCTTCAAAATTAGGGTACTCATGAATGATTGAGGTCATCTCTGGCTGACCGAAGATCACAAGCTGTAAAAGCTTAAATTCGTCGGTCTCAAAGTTTAAAAGCGTGCGAAATACATCTAAAAACTCACCCTTTAAATTTTGCCCTTCGTCAATTACTAAAACGAGCACTCGTCCTTCTTCTACACCTGCATTGATCAGATGGTGTTCGATCTGGTTTCTGCAGTCAATTACTGAGGCACCTGCTTCTTCTTCAATTCCAAAAAGATCAACAAGATGCTGTAAGAGAACGAGCTCAGACTCAAACTTGGGATCAAGAACAGGGTAAAAATCAAATTTTACATCGTCTTCAGACGCAAAATTCTGAATCAGCTTTCGGCTTATCGTTGTTTTTCCTGTTCCAATACCACCTCGAACAACAGACAAACCTCTGCGCATTCTTATGGCAAGCTCTAGCCCCTCAAGGCACTGTTTATGTTCTTTAGCAGGGAAGAATAGATCTGGATTCGGGGATGTGGTAAAGGGGTCAGCTTTTAGGCCGATTGATTCAAACAGTTCCAAAATTTCCTCTGGGTTCTATTTTAAAAATAACCAATACTAGAATATATCATAAATGATCCTGAAACAAGCAGAAACAAGCCGAAGGGAATACGATATTTCATAAACGTTGGGTCTGTCATATACACCCGGTTTGCCTGCCGCTCAAGAGAAAATATTGCTTTTGGCGTTAGCAGCAGCATTAAACTAAAGATTAGAGCTAAGACCCCAATAATAATTAAATACTCTGTTGACTCATTTATCAGTGAATAGATAATAAAAATAGCAGCTCCAAATAGACCGACTCCAAAGGGTACGCGGTACTGCATAAACGTTGGATCTGTCATGTATATCTTGTTTGCTCTTTTCTCAATGGAGAGTACTGTATTTGGTGCAATCAAAAGGAGAATTCCAAAGAGAATGGCTATAGAACCGATGCTAAGTATATAAATCACACTTTTTCCTTAATCAACTAGTCTTTAATATAGGTATAAAATTACTTTTCATGTTCGATAAGATACACCTAATTAATTTGTACAAGAGTTAATAGTTTGGGTATCCGTTGTTGTCAATATCTTCATAAACAATTCGTTTTCTGCTATTTGTTCTTCAATCACATCTATAACAGATAAATTTTCATAAATGCAATTAACCTCTTCCTCACCAATAATGGCTTCAGGTTGATGAATCAGTAGATATGCTGTGATACTGTTGCGAGCTGCTATCGCTTTACATTCAAGTTTTGCCTGAGGAAGAGAATAACTATTGTTTAGAGTGTAATAGTGTTGTCCTGCGATAGTCACTGGACCGTTTTGGCCATTAATAGTTAATGTACAAAATAAGAAAAATAGAGCTATTATTTGCGAGGATCTTTTCATATGTATATCCTTAATGTGGGTTACAATTATTATAAAGTCTTTCTTTACGATCAATATTCTAGGTATGATCCATGTATTACGTCCCCTTCAAAGCCATATGGTTTTCCAAATATTGGAGGGAGATTTCCTTTTGATATCGTGGAATTTACAACACTTAATCCTGAACTAGATACAATCGATCCATTTATTGATGCCCCAGAAATTTCGCAATTAGTGCCTGAATTATAAATTGCACCATAATAGGTTGAGTTATCTACTTTTGTCTCGCCATCAAAAATAATCGACAGACCATTTACAGTACTAGTTTGTTCAATTGTTATTCCTGAATTTCCATAGATTACAACGCTGTTAGAAAGATTGTTTACTCCGTTACCAAGGGTGCTATTTCGGACCAAAATACTTCCACCAGATATTATTTCTATACCACCTGAGATATTTGATGAGTTGGTAATTGTAATATTATTAGATGAGATAATTTTTCCTGGACCATTTACAATGGCACCATCAAATGTTACATCCGCACCATAAGTGTTTGCTACTCCATTCAGGTTAATTGTTCCTGTTTCTGTGTAGGATGTTGGAGCCGGCGGTTCTTCAGGTGAGGGTTCTGGTGAGATGATAATTACATACCCATGACCGGAGTTATATCCGGCTGTATTACTTTGATTGGTTCCACCATTATAGGATCCACCACCACCACCTCTATCAGGTGTACCAGCGGTACCACAACCACCACCACCACCCGAATAACCACCTCCGGCCCCGCCGCCGAACCAACTACCACCATTATTTCTTGCGCCGCCACCGCCGCCAAAGCTTCCGTCAATATGGGATGAGCTTCCACCAGACCTTACGCCGCCATTTCCACCATTTAGAAAACTTATTCCAGGACTATAACCGGTACCATTTCCTGAGAAACCGCCGCCGCCGCCGCCGCCGCCATTTCCACTAGTTCCTTGTCCTCCATTTCCATTTGATCCACCAGTTTTACAACATCCCCAGCCACCATATCCGGTTTCTCCATTGGTTGATGTTGTTCCGTTCTGTGAGGTTGTGGAACTGTTTGATGATCCACCACCGCCGCCGGAGATAATTAATGGTGCCACAAAAACTGAATGAGTTGCCAGTGTCTGACCAGAACCAGTTTGCTTAACAACAAAAGTTCCGCCGCCGCCGGATGACATTGGATTACTGGTGAGTCCCTTTTGACCAACTAATATATAAATAATATCCCCTTCATCTAAACTGAAATCTCCACTCATTTTAGTACCCTTTCCTCCATTGCTTCCTCCACCTCCAGCACCATAGGTTTCTATGGTATATGTTCCGGTAACTGGAATTATCCATTTTTGTATTCCATTGTTAACAGTTATCTGTCCATTTAGTTCTGTTCCAGCGTATGCACTGTTGACCTGGCTTTGCGATGGTCCGTAGCGACCTGTTTGATTACAGTTTGTGAAGGAGATTGCTCCACTTGGTGTTGTTCCGGGGGTACCAGAAGATCCTCCGGATCCTGAGGTAATTGATCCAGGCGGTCCGATTATAACTTTGCCATGGCCGGAGTTATATCCGGCTGTATTACTTTGATTGGTTCCACCATTATAGGATCCAGCACCTCCGCCGGCTCCGCCTTGGCTCCAGGCTCCGCCACCACCGCCAGAGTATCCGCCGGCTCCGCCGGCTCCACCATATCCACCGGCTCCACCACCAAAGCCGCCGATTCCACCATATTGTCCGTTACCACCATTGCCACCATTTTTAAAACCAATACCAAGCTCACTAAAACTATTATAATTCCCGCTACCATTGTTATTAAATCCACCACCATTCCCACCGTAAGTACTTCCGGTTGCACCATTTCCGTTTGTTCCACCAGATCCTGGTCCAGCATAATTATTACTAGATGCGTTACCACCATTTGAGCCACTGGTGCCTGTATTACCACTTATTATTGAACCGCCATTATACCCGCCGCCGCCGCCGCCGCCAGCGACAATCAACGCGGTAGCGTTAGAATAGGTTGACCCTGTTGCAACAAAAGTTCCGCCGCCGCCGCCGCCGCCGTATTGACTATTGCTACTGTTTACACTGCCTTTTTGTCCCACAAGGATGTGCAATACCTGTCCCTGGGTCAGTTCAAAATTCCCAACCATCTTTGCGCCTTGACCACCTGATACGTTCCCAGCACTACTGCCGCCATTACTCCCACCGGCGCCATAGGTCTCTATTGTATATGTTCCGGTAGCTGGAACGGTCCAGATCTGTATTCCATTGTTAACAGTTACCTGCCCATCTAGGTCTGTTCCAGCGTATGCGCTGTTGACCGTGTTTTGTGATGGTCCGTAGCGACCTGTTTGATTACAGTTTGTGAATTGTACCGGCCAGCCTTCATATGACTCTTCTTCTTCTTCTTCACCGCTGCCGCTACTGTCTACAGGAACCTCACTAATTATTGTCTGGAAATAGGTCCTATTATTGTCTGGAAATTCAGGTGGAGTACCAGGGTGAATTGTTCCTCCGTTGCCATTAGAGGTATAGGCAGTACCTGCGATAGATAGGCCACCTAGATCTCCGTTTGAATATATGTCTCCATTAAAATTGGACCCGGATTGGCTAAATGTTGTGTTGTTCCCGAAATATGCAAGATTAAAAGCATCAGGATAAGAGGACAGAAATACTCTGGTGTTTCGAGTGGCGTCATTTATGCTTGCAGTACTCTTTAACATAGTAAAATGAGAGTAGGGGAGGTTAGTGCCATTTTGGTTTAGAGACTGATCAAAGGAAATGGTATAGTCTCCACTTCCAAGATTTTTTTCTATAGGGCTATAGTTAACTTCTCCACTTTCTTTATACAATTGAATACCATGTTCAAGACCGCTTATAGACAGATTACGAGTGCGAATATCAAGAAGATTATAACTAGAGACAGTATTTTCATTTACAATAAATCTTAAAAGATATATAGAGAAAAAACTGAGTATTAAAAAAATAGCTAAAGCAGTACCAAGCATAATAAATCCACTATCATGTTTATTTATTAAGCGGTCTTTTTTATTCATGATAGCTCATCGCTCTTCCAATATGAAGATTATATGGTAGTGTGTGACCTGTTAGCCGGATTGATTCATCACCGCTATTAAATTGAAAATCAAACATTAATGACTTAACGTCATCTAATTGTGATACCACATCAATTTCAGTTCCTTGATGTCCTATATAATAAATCGTTGAATTATTATAGTCTATTTTATCGGTTAGTATTTCGTTGTTAGAACCAGCCACCTGATTGTTATTTTGAATGATGGTATTATTGCTTTTTATTTCATAGTTAATGGAGCTTCCATCAACAGAAAAAATGTTCAGCTTTTTATTATTGCTGCCAGAAAATGATTGGGGGTTTTTTTGCCAGGATGCTTCTCTTTTGATTTTAAAGAACGATGCTCTGGCCTCTGATATGAATTTTTGCCGATTGAGCGCACTTGAATAAATATTAACGGCATTTGCCAAAATATCAGCAGTAAGCGCGCCAAATATTGCGATTACCGCTATTACGATTACGAGTTCAATCAGGGTAAAACCACTTTTTGATTTTTTTAGTTTTTTGATATCAAACATCAGAAAGCATTGGTCATAATGAAAGAATCACTAATAATAGAATATCTATCATCACTATGTTTTATTTTCAATTCGATAAGTTTGTAGTTTGTGTTCTCGCTGCTTGTAATAAGCTGATTATTTACGTAAGAACATGTTAAGGAATATGTATAGTTCGGATAGTCAACAAATGATACAAAGTCATGTGTTTGCGGAATATTTTCAAATCCATTCGATCGTAGTTGGTTTATTTTGCTGCTTAATAGCATAGACTGGATTGTAACAATCTCAGATTTTACTCGCATGTTTTTTGCTTGTGATAG
>Ga0208765_1000658_pt1 | contig 22610 bp, 18 predicted proteins | sample ETNtaG_2_FD_185783 | JGI IMG/M metagenome (GOLD analysis project Ga0208765, IMG submission 185783) | Marine microbial and viral communities from oxygen minimum zone, Eastern Pacific Ocean - ETNP201406SV203 (SPAdes) (version 2) | ecosystem: Environmental > Aquatic > Marine > Oceanic ...
TTTATGATAGTTAAAAAACTTAAAACTTCTACAGCAAATTTTATTACTGTTCTGTATTTTAGAATATATAATACTAGTTTTCGTAAAAAATTTCTTCATAAATCAAGAATAAAAATATTTATTAAAAAAATCTACTATTTATTTATTGGTAATGGATTGGAAAATGTTCATACAGTTTTTATTGAAACTCTTTCAGCATGTAATCTAAGATGTTCGTATTGTCCTAATTCAGTTTACGAACGTGGACTTGTGAAAAATAATCAATTTATGGAGACCAAAACATTTTATAAAATTATTGATGAATTAGCAGAAATGAATTGGGTAGGAGCAATCGAGCCCCATTCATATGGAGAACCACTTTTAGATAAACGATTAGATAAACTTTGTATGTATGTACATAATAAACTGCCAAAGTCAATAATAGCAATTTTTACTAATGGAGAATTACTCAATATTCAGTGGTATAAAAGATTAATTAATGCAGGAGTTACAAGCTTTAAGGTAGCCCAACATCTTGAAAAACAATCAGTTGGGGTATTAGAGGTAATTAATTATAGAAATAAATATGGAAATGACGGTGTCAATTTCGATTATAAAAAATTAGAAATAATTAATTCAAGAGGTGGATTAATCGAATTAGATTCAAACGCAACTGCTAAACAAGAATGTAATTGGCCTGATTTTCATATTGGCTTCAGTTTCGATGGTGAGGTAATGATGTGTTGTAATGATTATTTGAATGAAGTTAAAATAGGAAATATAAAATCTGAAAGGTTAATAGATATTTGGAACAAGCTACATTATCAAAAAATTCGTTCAGATATTAGAGAAGGGAATTTTACTTTAGATATTTGTAAAAATTGCAGCGATGCTTACGTTACTACCTCTGATAAATACGATTAGAGTTTAATTCATCACTTTTTATTCTTCAATTTGTATGGTTGATATCATATCTTCTATATTTATTTCTTGTGAATCAAGTTTCTTCTTTAAAATATTTTTTATATGATCTATTGCTGCATCTGATTCCCTATTCTGAAGGAGTTTGCAACTGAAGAACCTAAAATCATAAACCGAGTTCCATCCTAAATAGATTCTTCACCCTGGTTGGTGGGGTTCAGAATGACATGGTACTTTTACGGTAGCAAATTGGTAACGCTTGAGCAAATTCATTTCTCTAACATTCAATTTACCATAGCTGTAAGGTACCAATCATATAATGAACTAATGCCTTCATTCAGATTAATTCTTGATTTCCAGCCCATTGCACTCAATCTTTTTAAATCCAGTAGCTTCCTGGGCATACCATCTGGGTAACTAGAATTAAATTTCAGATCACCTTGATAGCCAACAATATCTTTGATCATCAGTGCCAGCTCTTTGATAGTAACTTCCTCCCCGGTGCCAATATTGATGTGCGAAATATTTTTCCGATATAACTGTTTTGCATCCAGATTATTCATAAGATATACGCAGGCATCTGCAAGTTCATCCACATGGAGAAATTCACGTTTTGGTAAACCAGAACCCCACACTTCAACAAAATCAGTGTTCTGGATTTTTGCTTCATGGAATTTTCGCAGGAGTGCCGGGAGAACATGTGATGTCTCTAAATCAAAATTGTCATTGGGTCCGTATAAGTTATTAGGCATGACTGAAATAAAATTATCTCCATATTGTCTAAAATAACTCTCACATAATTTGATTCCGGTAATCTTGGCGATGGCATAAGGCTCGTTCGTTGGTTCAAGAGCATCCGTAAGTAAATATTCCTCTTTTATGGGCTGATTAGCATTTTTTGGATAAATACAGGCAGAACCTAGAAACAGTAATTTTTTCACATTGGCTTCGTGTGCTGCATGAATAATATTATTCTGGATCATCAAGTTTTCATAAATAAATTGACCTCTTAAGTTATCGTTAGCATTAATACCCCCAACTCTTCCTGCAGCGAAAAAAATATATGCTGGTTTTGCTTGATTAAAGAAATCAGTCACATCCTGCTGATTAATAAGGTCTAACTCTTCGTGGGAGTAAAGGACAAGGTTGTTAAAACCACTACTTTTCAGTTTTCTTACAATGGCCGAGCCAACCAACCCTGAGTGACCAGCTACATATATTTTCTCATCTTTTCTCATATCTACTCCTAATAACCGTACTTCTTCACCTTTGCCCAATCGGCATGGACCATTATCTTTACCAGGTTTTCGAAACTGGTTTTTGGTTGCCAGCCCAGTTCTTCCTTGGCTTTTTTGGCATCGCCAAGTAATTGTACCACTTCTGTGGGACGATAATATTTTTTGTCAATTCCAATTATTTTCCTACCTGTTTTGGAATCTACACCCATCTCATTTTCTCCGGTTCCTTGCCATTCAATTTCTATGTCCAGTTCTTTGAAAGCTAAACTTGCAAATTCCCGTATGGTGTGGTTTTCACCCGTCGCCATGACATAATCACCGGGTTTATCCTGTTGAAGTATACACCACATACCCTCCACATATTCAGGAGCATAACCCCAGTCCCGCTTAGCATCCAGGTTGCCTAGATAAAGTGCATCTTGAAGCCCTTCTTTGATGCGAGATGCGGCCCGGGTGATTTTGCGTGTCACAAAAGTTTTACCGCGTCGGGGAGATTCATGATTGAATAGGATTCCATTAGATGCGAAAATCCCATGAGCTTCCCGGTAATTAATGATGATCCAGTATCCATAAAGTTTTGCAACACCATACGGTGAACTAGGGTGAAATGGTGTTTTTTCCGTCTGGGGTATTTCCTGAACATTACCATAGAGTTCACTGGTTGAAGCCTGATAAAATTTTGTATCTAGATGCGTTTCCCTGACGGCATCAAGGAAACGCAGAGTACCCAAGGCATCTACCTGAGTGGTATAGTCAGGAATTTCAAAGGAGACCTTGACATGGCTCTGGGCAGCCAGATTGTAAATCTCATGGGGATGAATCTTTTCCAGCAGGCGGTTCAGATTACTGGCATCGGTGACATCTCCGTGGTGAAAGAAAAATTTGTCTTTATATTTTTCGTCATTAATAATATGGTCAATCCTACCAGTATTGAAAGAACTGCTGCGCCGCACAATTCCATGGACTTCGTAGCCCTTTCCAAGCAATAGTTCTGCCAGATAGGATCCATCTTGCCCAGTTATTCCTGAAATAAGAGCTTTTTTCATTACTTTATTATTTTACCGTTAAGGGTTGATATTTTCGCCATTTAATGATTCTACAAATAGCGGGAACGCCTGGGAATCGAACCCAGCTCCCCGGGACTGCCGGGGACAACGGCTTTGAAGGCCGCGGAGAGCACCAGCTACTCAATCATTCCCAGATTTAATATAAAACGAATCAACGATTTTATTTACTTTTCCTGACTTTTTGGTCGGTATAGAACTCTAAAATCTATACCTAATTTCTTTTTAATCACCTTTCCAATACGTTCTGCTTCAGATTTAGATTTATATCGAACGACACGAACAGCATTAAGTACCTTTCCATTGGTTTGTACTGGGGCAATCTCAACTTCGTATCCAATCTGGGTTACCTGCAACTTAAGGCGATTTGCATTTTCAATGCTCCCAAAAGCACCGATCTGGATCACATAAGGTTTTGGTTCCATTAACTTTGGTTTCATGGGCAAAGGATTTGATGGTTTTACCTGACTGGACATCCCATATTCTTCCACATCCAGATTCGGAAACATACTTTGGTAAATACCTACATAATAGCGTACAGAATCTTCCTCGCCAATGGCTAAAAAAGAACTCACCATAAGATCCACAACCCGCTGAATATTCAGGAAACGCGGATATCTCCTTGGAATCTGGCACAATTGACGACCAGCCTGGGAATACAATCCCCTAGCATAAAAGTATTCGCCAATTTTCACTGCTGCTTCACCTGAATATTTAGATTCTGGGAATTTATCCAGAAGCATACTGTAGATTTCCAGGGATTTCATACCATCATTGGTCAAAAGGGCCTGTAGATAAAGCACACCAGGATCATTTGGATATTTTGAAACCAGTTCCGGAAGCTGTTCTTTTACACCATCGCCCTGCCCTTCATGGATCAGGGACAGATACATATCCACATTTTGGGCACATAACATCAGGGGAAATACAACTATAATGGATCTAATCACAATCGGATTCAGATAATTTTTCCAGAATCATATCAATCTGATGGGCTAATTCTACCGGTGTAGACGTTGAAAGTGACAGTTTAAGTTTCATAATATCACTGCGCACATCTGTACTGCTCGGATCGATGGCGTCTTCCACTAAAGACAAGGCTGCGCCATCTTCTCCTTTCTCTTCCAGCACATTTGCAAGTCGTATAATTGCTTCAAAATTGCATGGATCTAGTTTAAGGATTCTCTTGTAAAATTTTTCCACTTCACTGTAACGGCCTAAGTCAAAAAGAGCTGATTCAATTTTCCCAAAAACCTTGGAGCCATTTTCTATATCCTTTCTAGCAAATGTTTCCCAGTTTTCAACTGCTTTTACAAGATCCCGGGTCTGCTCAAACACATCGCCCAAGTAGCGGTAGCTTAAACCCAACTCCGGCGATACTTTAATTGCTTTTTGAAAAAAGGATTTGGCCTCATCTAATTGTCCCTTATTTAATCTGTCCAGTCCTTTATACACATCAAACTTGGCCACCGCATCTTCATTATTTTTTCCGGTGACCTTCTGCATTTGCTTTGTCCATGACGCGGCTTCGTCCCAGTTTTGATTTGTCCCAGCTATTCTGATTAAAAATTGTAAAGCCCATAAATTTCTTTTTTCGAATGTCAGCACCTGTTCAGCTTCTTTTTTTGCTTTTACATTTTGACCTATCTGTTCATAATCATTTGCCAGTGCTCGGTGAATATCGACCCTTAATTCAGATGAAAGATTAGGCCTCACAGTTAAGGACTGGTGAATCTTTATAGCCTGCTGGGGATGATCATCCCTCATGATATTTCCCAATTGGAGATAAGCCCTAACGTGATCAGAATCCTGTTTTACTACATCACGAAGCAGATGGATAGCCCGCCCCTTATCCCCTCGCACCATGGCATTCAATGCTTCGGTAAAGAGAGTATCTGTTTTTGGTTTTTTTGCTGCCCTAAGAGGTGAAAAATAAAGAAAAGTCCCGGTACCTGCTGCCAGTACTAGACCCAGGTAAAGATATGTGAGATCCAAGGTTAATACTCTCCATCCTCTGTATCATATATACCTTCATCAATCGCTACATTTCGCAGATCATTTAACTCTTCAGTAAGTCGACTATTTTTATTCTGCAGACTCCGGATCTCTGACTTTGAAGCTAAAATTGAAAAGACTGCTAAAATGTATCCAAATATTAACCCCAATGCTAAAGAGCCAAGTATAATCATATTCACAGAAGCATTGGTAAAATTGGTAAAGATCAGATCAACATATACCTTAGCATCATTCAATGTTAAAAAATAAACCAGTAAGAGTATCACAATAATCCCTAGGAATGTTTTTACAAGTTTCATTATGCAGCTTCCGCTTGTTTCAACATTTCTCCATGGAGTGTTATACCTTTTGCCTTATTGATTTGGATAGAAACCATATCTTTAATTTGCACATCTTCCTTATCAAAAATCACCCATTTATTTGAATCGGTCCTTCCAGCCCATTGATGCGACGACATTTTTGATTCTTTTTCGATTAATACTGTTTGGATTGTTCCCACCAAATCCAGATTTCTCTCCAAGGTGTGTCTCTTTTGAAGATCAATAATTTTCTCCAAACGTTGCTGCTTAATATCTTCAGGAATGGGGTCATCATATTCTGATGCTTTGGTACCAGGACGAAGTGAATACTTAAAGTTAAATGCTGAATCAAATTTCACTTCATCCATAATTGTAAGTGTATCACTGAAATCAAACTCTGTTTCACCAGGGAATCCAACAATGATATCTGTGGAAATTCCCACACCTGGTAGTAACTCACGTATGCGGTGAGCCAACTGAATAAAATGGTCTCTTGAATAGGTCCTATTCATCCGTTTTAGAATTCGGTCACTACCTGACTGGAGAGGCAAATGAACATAATTACAGATATTTTCATGGGTTAACATCGTCTTAAGTAAATCATCTGTCATATCCTGTGGATGGGGTGAGGTGTACCGGATTCGCTTTAGACCTCTAACTTGGGCAACGGCTTCCAATAAATGGTGAAATTTATGCCCAGAATAGAAGTAGGAATTCACATTCTGACCTAACAAGGTAATTTCAGTGAATCCATCTGCTACAGCTTGGGTCGCCTCGTCGATAATGCTTTCCATACTCCTGCTCCGTTCCCGTCCCCGGGTAAACGGGACAATGCAGAATGTACAGAATTTGTCACATCCACGCATGATGGAAATCCAAGCATTGACCCCTTCTTTACGGCTGGGGAAAAGATCATCATACACTTCAAAACGGGATAAGGTTGTATCCACTAAACTAGTAGGTACTTCCTTTTTCCTACTCAGCAGTTCTGGAAGTTTACGGTAGGAATCGGGCCCCAGTATGATATCCACAAAGGGGCGATTCTCCAAAAGATCATGTTTTAAACTTTGTGCCATGCAACCCAGTACCCCAATAATCGTATCCGGATTCTCTTTTTTTATCAGATCATAACGGCCCAATTGGGAATGGACCTTTTCTTCAGCGTGTTCCCGGATCGCACAGGTATTTACAAAAATAGCATCTGCATCATGCAATTGAGACGCTTTAGAATACCCTTCCCCTTTTAATATTGATTCCACCAATTCAGAATCGGCCACATTCATTTGACAGCCGTACGTCTCTATAAAATACGTCTTAGACATGAATTACAGTTTGAAAAACTTATTTAGAAGCGTCGGAAAAAAAGTAATCCAGGGGATTTTTCGGCGTACCGTAGTAGTGGATCTCATAATGCAAATGAGGGGCTGTGGATCGACCAGTATTACCGGTCAATCCAATAATATCGCCACGTTTAACTTTCTGCCCATATTTCGCCTTTAACTTTGATAAATGGGCAAACAGTGTAGTATAGCCTGAACCGTGATCAATTGTGATGTGATTTCCGAAACCTCCTGCGTAGTAGGCCCGTTTTACAATACCGTCTGCAGGTGCATAGATCGGTGTTCCTGTCTTTACGGTGATGTCCTGTCCCTGGTGGAATCGTCTTACATTATCAATAGGATCAACACGGTATCCATAGGTAGAGTTCAAATATCCGCCATCGACAGGACGAATGGAAGGTATCCTGACGATGCGCTGGATATCTTCCTGTACCTTGTCATATATTGAACTGTAACTAGTCAGTTCTAGGTTCACTTCACGGGATAATTTTTCAATATCCATTTCAAGTATAGCTAATTCTTTATTAATGACTGGTGCAAGGTTATCTGAAAATCGCTTGGATTCCAATGAGCGCCCCCCAATCCCAAGTTTACGGATATCTTTATCTATTTCAGGCATTCCAGCATAGGTCCTGACTGCTTTATCCTTATCTTCGATCTTGTGCATCTGTTCATCGATCTGTTCAAGACGGTTGAACAGAATTTTAAGATTGTTTGATACATGGGTATAATTCGATTTGAACTCAGACAAGCGCTTCTCATAGAGATATGAACTTAATAGATCCGCACTCAGGAACAGAAACGCACCAAGAACTACCGCCGTTGCACTCACGAGCGCAATAGCCTGGCCACGGTCAAAATGCCACTGGCGAACCCCAGTCTCAGACTCTTTTTGAATGATCAGATTTTTTAATGAAAACAAAGGTTTCATAGGAGATTATAACTCGAACAATTGAAAATGTTACGGGTTTTTACTTTGAATTGAAACTTATTTATTCGGTTAACGTTTTTTTAATCTTTTCTTCAGATTTTGGTTCGTGAACTGGCTGGTCTTCCACGTTTTGATGAGATGATGGATCCGTTACTCCTTGGTTAGCCTTCAGTTCATGGTCTTCGATACCGTATTCCTGCTTAATCTTTTCTATATCGAGCTCTTTAACAATGATCTCTTCTTTGATCTGGTCCACTCTGCCTACGATCTCAAAAAAATCCGTATTCCCCGAGAATGTGGCCATATGATCTTTTTTAGTATGAGAGTAAGTAAGTTTACCCAGTTCTTCGTACGCTCGATTCATATCCCTCTGAAGCTGATGAATCTCAAACTTAATTTTTGAAATCCGGGTCATTTCTTCTGTCTTGGCCATGGCAATCCTGCTCATTTCTTCAGCCTTCTCAACTGCAGAATTGCTCCAGTCTTTCATATTTTCTTTCAGGTCATCCCAAAGTTTTGACATTCTTATTCCTGGTAGGTTACAAATAGGCCATTGATTCGGAATCTTAATTTACAAAAATTAGAAAGAATAGGTTTGCTTTCAGTTTGATACATGAATCTGATTTACCGACTCAAGTTCATTTATACCGGCCAAGGTATTTAAGCTATCTTCATCCAGAGGATTATCAAGGCGAATTACAGCAAAGGCCTTTCCGTTTTCCCCACCACGGTTTAAAAGATAAGCTGCTATATTAATATTAAAATTTCCTAGATGTGTTCCCACTTTACCAATAACACCGGGCACATCATTATTTTCAACAAATAGCATTGGTCCCTTGGGCGTCACTTCCATTTCCCGGCCTAAAATATTGACCAGACGCAAATGCTGGTTATCAAATACGCTGCCATCCAGTCGATAAACTATATCATCTGCGGTAACTCTAACCGAAATCAAGTTAAGATAATTTGATTCTGTGTTAGAATAATGGATGTCGACTTCCACACCTAATTCCTTGGCAATGGTTTCAGCGTTAATATAATTAATCCTTTCTGGTACGTAGGGCTCCAGTAATCCTTTAAGTAACGCTAGGGCTAGGGGTCGTATCTCATCTGCGATTCCCTGGCACTCCACAGATACTTTCTTAATTGGGCCCGTAACAAGTTGGCTCTCAATGTGCCCCAATAGTTCAGCACAATCAAGAAAGGGTTTGATCTCATTTAGCTTGGATAAATTAGAAAGCGGCATATTCAAGGCATTGTTTAATTTTTCATGGAGTAAAAAATCCCGGACCTGCTCACAAATAGCACGACTTACACCTTCTTTTGCTTCTGTTGTCGATGCGCCTAAATGGGGTGAAAGGAGAATATTTTGCACACCAACCAATGGATGACTCCTATCAATGGGTTCAGAGGTAAATACATCAATGGCAGCCCCAGCAATTACATCTTCCTTAAGAGCTTGGGCAAGATCCTTTTCATTAATAATCCCTCCCCGGGCTACGTTGATGATCCGGGCAGATGATTTCATCAACTTCATTCGATCATAATCAAAGATATTTTTTGTGTTCTCATCCAGGGGAACATGTACCGTGATATAATCCGCTGATTTTGTAAGCTTATCCAAGTCTGTGATCTGGATTACATCTTCATTGAACATGTCCTGATTTACAAATGGATCATACCCTATGATATTCATTCTAAAAGAACGGCAGCGTTCCATAACTTCACGGCCGATTTTTCCCAATCCTACAATCCCTAGTGTTTTGTTTTGAAGTTCTGTGCCCACAAGTCTATGGCGGTTCCATTCACCTTTTTCCAGCCCGCTGTGCCCTTGGGAGATATTGCGGGATAAGGCTAGCATAAGACCGACGGTATGTTCGGCAGCAGAGATGGTGTTTACATCAGGTGTATTCATCACTACAATACCTCTTCGGGTTGCAATAGTAATATCAATATTATCAACACCCACTCCGGCCCTGCCAATAACCTGTAGATTTTGCGCAGAATTAATCATGTCTGCTTTAACATGTGTACCGCTGCGAATGATCCAACCATCTACGTCAACTGCAGCTTTATGCTTTTCATCTTCCGAACCTTCCGGTAAGTAGATAACATCCAGGCCCGCTTCTTTTAGGATGGAAAGGCCTGCGTCTGTGATTGGATCAGAAACGAGAATTTTCATGTATTTAATCGATAATATGGAGTTACTGCTGGGCCCGAATCAGGTTCAGGGCAGAGCCCGCCTTGAACCATTCAATCTGGGCTTGGTTATAGGTATGATTGCAAATGATTTTATTTTCTGTTCCATCTTCATGGTTGGCTATCATTGTAAGTGACTTACCTTCACTAAATAAGTCCAGATCTATAAAATCAAATATGTCACCTTCACGAATGTTTTCGTAATCAGATCGATCTGCAAAGGTCAAACCAAGCATGCCCTGCTTTTTCAGATTTGTTTCATGGATGCGGGCAAACGAACGAACCAGGACAATCCGGACGCCTAAGTGCCTTGGTTCCATAGCCGCATGTTCTCTAGATGAACCTTCTCCATAATTTTCATCACCCACGACCAGTGTGGGAATTCCCGCAGCTTTATAGGCACGTTGGATTTCTGGAACTGGCCCATAGTCTCCAGTTAATTGATTTTTTACAGAATTGGTACTGTCATTAAAGTAATTGACTGCCCCTGTTAGCATATTGTCTGAGATATTATCCAGGTGGCCTCTGAATCTTAGCCAGGGGCCAGCCATAGATATATGGTCTGTGGTGCATTTTCCCTTGGTCTTAATTAAGAGCCTCATCCCTGCAATATTTTTACCATTCCAGGGTTCAAAAGGCATTAACAGTTGTAATCGCTTCGAATTTGAGTCCACTTTAACATCAATGGATGAATCTTCTGATGCGGGAACCTGATAGCCCAAGTCTTCAACCGCAAATCCGTTTTGGGGAAGATCAAACCCCTGCGGCGGATCCAGAATAATGGGATCGCCGTTTGAATTTGTCAATGAATCTCTTGTAGGATCAAAGGTTAAATCACCGGAGATTGCAAGAGCAGTTACTAATTCCGGGGACGCTACAAAGGCATGGGTATTGGGATTGCCATCGGCACGTTTTGAGAAATTCCTGTTAAAGGAATGAACGATTGTATTTTTTTCTTCTTTCTCAGAATCAGCACGGGCCCATTGGCCAATGCAGGGGCCGCATGCATTGGCAAAGACATCGGCTCCTAATTGTTCAAAAATTCGGATAAATCCATCCCGTTCGATCGTATACCGTACCTGTTCCGATCCTGGCGTGATGGTAAACCTTGCTTTTGTTTTCAATCCATTATCCACTGCCTGTTTTGCAATTGAAGCAGCCCTAGAAATATCTTCATAGGATGAATTGGTACAAGAACCAATGAGCCCAACTTCAATTTTTGTGGGCCACTCTTCTTTTTCAGCTTCCTTTTCCATCTTGGACACGGGCGTTGCCCTGTCAGGTGTAAAGGGGCCGTTCAGATGGGGTTCAAGTGTGGATAAATCAATTTCAACCAGCTGATCATAGTATTCACCAGGATTGGCCAGTACCTCATCATCTGCACATAGATTATCTTTCATGGTATCGGCTAAATCAGCTATCTCCTGTCGTCCAGTCGCATGGAGATATTTTGCCATGTTCTCATCGTAACCAAAAAGGGATGTGGTGGCACCAATTTCAGCACCCATGTTGCAGATCGTACCTTTACCGGTGCAGGACATGTTATCTGCGCCTGGACCAAAATATTCTACAATGGCACCGGTTCCCCCCTTGACAGTTAAAATACCAGCAACTTTAAGTATAACATCCTTAGCAGATGTCCAGCCGCTCATTTCTCCCGTCAGTTTTACACCTATTAATTTCGGGAATCTTAATTCCCAGGGCATTCCAGCCATGACATCCACAGCATCTGCACCTCCAACACCAATAGCAACCATGCCAAGTCCGCCGGCATTCACACTATGGCTGTCCGTTCCAATCATCATACCGCCTGGAAATGCATAATTTTCTAAAACAACCTGGTGAATAATACCAGCCCCCGGTTTCCAAAATCCGATACCGTATTTGTTCGAAACAGATTCTAGAAAATCATAGACTTCGCCATTCACATCCTTAGCCTGGGCTAGGTCTGTTTGGGCGCTTTCCTTGGCCTGGATCAGGTGGTCGCAATGCACCGTTGATGGTACAGCAGCCCGATCTTTTCCAGCCATCATGAACTGAAGAAGCGCCATCTGGGCTGTTGCATCCTGCATGGCTACACGGTCCGGTGCGAAATCAACATAAGACTTGCCCCGGATATACGCATGAGTTGCATTTTCATAAGACAGGTGACTGTACAATACTTTTTCAGTTAGAGTCATGGGGTGGTTTAACACAACTCGAGCAGCATCAATCCTACCCTTCATGCGAGCATAGACACTTTTTATCATTTCCAAGTCAAACAAGGAATTCTTTTCTCCACTAGTAAGGTTCAGGTTCTCAGGAACAAAAACGAACTCTTTCGTTATAATCTAGAGTTCAAATTTACTTGATATGATCTATACTTTCCAATGCAGTTGATGAACTCCATCTGTAATTTTTAAACCATGGTTCGCCATTTCACGATCCTATTTGTTTTTTCCGGCGTTCTTTTTGCATCCGTATCTAAAAATATAATTCAAAGCAATACTCGGAACTTGGTCATCGAACTGGATATACATGTGTCCACCGAAGCAGACCTGTTTCCAATCTCAATGTTGATTGGTTTACCATCTAATAAAGTGCCTAAAACACAAATTGAATTCAGCAATAAATCTAAACTACCCTTTAAAACAATGCAGGAACCTTTGAATGGTTTTGAATGGATTAATCAGCAGGAATTACAAAATCTTGAAACCGGTACCATTCGAGTATCACCCATCGCAGGTCCAATTGAATATTACCAGAAAATTGTTATTCATCTGGAATTTGAAAAGGAAAAATTGATGTACAGGCCTCCTCTAGCAACGGAAATTGAAACACTTGAAAACCAGATCATTAACTGGACTGTGGCACAATCATGGATCAAAAAAGATCAGAGAAGAATACCTAGGGTCACAATATTCCCCGATGGGAGGTGGTTACAGTTCTTTTTAAATGAGGATGGCATTGTTTCAATCCCATATTCTACCCTATCTTTGTCAATCTCGGATATTTCTCAGGTGGATCCCAGGTCCTTCTCTATTTTCATGAGCCAGGAACTGGGACGATCCCGTACTCAAGCGACCAATCAGGATCTGGCAGAGAACCTTGTTGAACTAGCTATCCTTGTTTCCGGCGAGGAAGACGGGTCATTTGATCCAAATGATGAAATCATTTTTTACGGACGCGGTTCATCCGGGTTTGATATCTCTGGAGAAAATATTCAATGGCATCAAAATGTCTATTTCTCATCCAATTCATGCTGGCTTTTGGTTCCGGATAATGCTGAAGCAAGGGGAAAACGGATCAAACAAGAAACTCAGCCCCAGACCGGGACGCTCATTGAATATGGATTGTCATCTTATCATGTTGAGTCGGATCTTATTAATCTAAAAGCATCCGGAACGGAATGGGTTGGGAGCCCAATTTTATCCGGCGGATCCCAACCTATTCTAGCAGATCTTCCAGATCCAAAGTCCGGTGTCAATATGTCTGTCTCAGCCCGGTTTCGAGGCCATTCTCTAACAGAGACATCCATCTCGTACCATGAATTGACACTATTGCACGGAAGTTTGAATGGAGACCAGATAGGTTCAACCATGAGCTGGTCCGGGACTGCATCCAGAACATTAACAGACAATACACCGGATATCTCCCTGGATAACGGTTCAAACGTTTTCTATATAAAAAATTCATCCACAGATGCCAATTCATCCCCTTATCTTGATTATTTTGAAATCCAGTATGGCAGGGAACTTTCTTTTTCAGGCGAATATGAGTTTGTATCTCCACTTTTAGGTCAGGACGTACGGTTTTCATTCAGCGGGGAAATACCTGAATCTGTTCAATTTTGGAATATCTCTGACCCGGCAAGCCCAGGGATTATCCCTATTGATGATTCCGGGTACAGTAATGTTACCTTACCTTTCAGTACTTTAAACCGTTTTGTAGTATTTGATATATCAGATCTGAATAGCGTAGCGGACCTTGAGTTAAAAGAAGATCAGCAGTTCCATATGCTCCGTCAGACAGGAATCCAAGCTGACTATTTCATTATCGGACCGGAACAATTCAGAGATGAAGCATTAGACTTAGTTGAATTAAGAAACCCAGCTCGATATGCAAGCATTGAATCGATCTATGACGAGTTCTCGGCAGGGAACCCGGATCCTATGGCAATCCGGAGTTTTATACAATGGACCCAGGAAGCATGGCAATCTCCAACTCCAAATTGTGCCCTCCTACTGGGTGATGGAGGTTATGATTACAGGAATATCACAGGGCAAACCTCCATCGTGGTGCCCACAATCCAGGTACAATCATCCAGAACCTATGCCACTGATGATCTGTTGGCCACGGTTTACGGTAACATTCCTGAAATTGCAACTGGCCGGTATCCGGCAAAGAATGAAGAAGAAGTAGTGAATTTTGTTGAAAAAGTTCTGGAAATTGAAACCAATCCAAATTTTGGTCCCTGGCGACAACGTGTAACCCTGGTTGCAGATGATGCAGCCAGGCCTGAACCCAGCCACGGATCGATCGCCACAGGAAAATCACACACCTTAAACTCAGAGCAATTGGCAGCTATAGTTCCTCCGTTCATTTACATCGATAAACTTTATATGATGGAATATCCGGAAGTGAGCGATGCTTCAGCCTACGGCGTAATTAAACCTGCTGCAACGGAAGCCCTATTTAACAGTCTCAGTTCTGGGACAGCGATTATATCCTATATCGGGCACGGTTCTGCTTACCAGCTGGCCCAGGAAAAACTGCTGCATATGGATCGGGGAGATCTAAATCAAATAAATACGGGCACGAAACTTCCCCTTTGGGTGGTGGGAACCTGTTCCTTTGGGCATTTTGATGATCCATTGACAGAATCATTTTCCGAAGAATTAATCCGGGAACCCATGAATGCTGCATCCATGGTTATTTCAACCAGCCGCCCCATAACGGTTACTGGGAATGAACGGTATACCCAGGACTTTTTTCAATATATGTTTAACAACGATGAAGTCAGTGATGCTAAAGTGGGCATTTTACTCCAATCCATCAAGGATGGTACCAGCGAGGCTCAGTACTTTCATTTATTCGGTGATCCTGCCATGCAGCTTCCCATGCCAAAAGAAATCCTGTCCGATCTAACTATTTCACCGGATACCCTGAAAACGCTGGAAACAGGCACATATTCCGGTTCCCAGTTACTGATACAGAACTCAGGCAATGGTTTTGTCAGTCTCTTAGATGCTGACCGGAACGTGACACGAGAATATGAAATATCATCTGAGACCTTTACCCTGTCTTACACCCTTCCCGGTGCAACTTTATTTCGCGGTCTATTCTCATTTTCCGGTTCATCCTTTAATGGAGAAATTCGAATCCCTCAGGATATTTCTTATGCGGATGATCCTGCCCGTCTTTTGACCTACATTCACAATGATGAAAACGAAGTGGGCGGCGCAATAAACAGCATTCAATTAGCTGGCGGGTTGGGGACACAGGATATATTCGGACCACATATCTCATTTGAAACCATAACCGGAAGAGGTCTTGAACAGGGGGACCATTTTCCAGAAAATGAAGATCTGGTTATTCGCCTTTCAGACCCATTGGGTATAAATCTGACCAATGAAACAGGCCATGAGATTATGTTGACTGATATGAATACAAACAACTATTTCACTATAACAGATGATTTTTATTATGACCAGAACAGCATTATTACGGGTAGAATTAATTATCCCGTTCTAGGACAAGGAATTCATATAAAAATAAAAGCCTGGGATAATGCCAATAATCCATCTGAAAAAGAAATAAAACTTTATAGGACACAAGTAAACAAACTGGAAATCCATAATGCATATAATTTCCCAAATCCCTTTGCTACATCTACTCAATTTACGTTTGAAGTAACCCAGAATATTGATCTTACACTCGATCTCTATACCCTAGGAGGTAGACGAATTAAATCCTTTGAGAAATTTAATCTATCAGTAGGGTACCATACCATTGATTGGGACGGTTTTGACTCTTTTGGAGGGAATATTGCAAATGGCGTTTACCTGTACCGATTGAAAGCCATTGGAGATGAATCCACCGTATCCTATATTGGCCGATGCACAAAATATCAATAAAATTAAATCATGAATCTAAAATCCATTATCCTAGCATCCGCGTCTCCGAGGCGAAAACAGTTATTAACTCAAATCGGATTGGATTTTTCTGTTGTCCCCAGTACAATAAAGGAGGATATCACCCTTCCTCTTCCCCCAGAAGCTTTTACAGAACATTGGGCCAGGAAAAAAGCAAAAAATGTTGCAGAAAATAATCCTGATTCGTTAATTATTGGAGCAGATACTGTTGTTATCCTGAATGGGAAAATATTGGGAAAGCCAAATAATGAAAAAGATAGTGTATTAATGCTTCGTTCTCTTTCCGGCACAACACATGAGGTGATCACGGGCGTTTCACTCATTGTGCTAGAGTCAGAGATAGATATTACATTTAATGAGCTCACCTTTGTTTCATTTAACACTTTAAGTAACGTAGATATATTAAATTATATTAATAAATATAATCCATATGATAAGGCGGGAAGCTATGGAATACAGGATGGGTTCTCCGTCCATATCAATAAGGTTCAGGGTTGTTATTATAACGTTATGGGGCTGCCTCTTTCATCCTTTTACACCCACTACCGTGCCCTTTTAAACACCCTGGATCAAATATGATTCAAGTCAGCGATACCATTTCAATTTTTGAGGATAAAATAATTTACAAAGCCGTACGATCTTCTGGCCCTGGAGGACAGCACGTAAACAAAGTATCTACAACTGTTGTGCTACAGTATGATTTAACCTGCCATTCTTACCCGGAATGGTTCCTAATCAATTTGAAAAAGAATGGCGGAAACCTAGTATCAAAAAATGGAGTTCTGAATATCAAAGCAAGGTCTCATCGTTCCCAGTCAAGAAATAAAGGAGATGCATTGGACAGGATGGTCCAGTTGTTTAAACAATCTGCACAAAAACCAATACAACGGAAAAAAACCCGTCCTCCCAAACGGGTAAATGAAAATCGCCTGCTCAATAAAAAAAAGCAGAGCCAGAAAAAACAACTAAGAAAACCACTGGGCTCTGATGATTAAACGTTTTCTTGATAGAGCCCAGCCCGTAATTTCATAAATCTTTTTCTAACACTGTGGCACAATTTTATAAAGAATTAAAAGAATTACGCGAATCCAGAAAAATTTCACTTGAAGAGATTAGCGACCGTACTAAGATCAATATCCAGTACTTGCAGGCAATTGAATCTGGAGATTTCAGCGATATTGAGACACCCTATCTCCGCTTATTCCTGAGGGCTTATGCTGAAGAAATTGGTGGAGACTCACAACGATCTCTGGAACAACTGGATTCGTACACTGGTGCCAGTCGGCCACCAGTAATATCAGTTCCGGTATTAGAAGATGACCCGGATGGTGAAGATGAACTGGAAACTAAACCGAAGGTTTTTCTAACAGATCAAACACGTAGGCAAGATTATATCAAAGGTGGTTTCATATCAATTATTTTCATATTCTCTATTATTATATTTCAGAAAATCTTCAACGAAGAAAGTCGGGCTACAGGTACAGAGAGTGGCCCTGTTCTTCAAAAAATGATCCGACCTCTTACAAGCCAAGATTTATTGAAAGATTATATTCTAGACCAATCCAGCGAAGAGTTACTGACTGCTACACCTCCATTTTTTGTAAAACTTAAGACGCTCAAACAGACAGCCTATACATTTACAAACGATACACTGCCCCCTGTTTCAAATATCCTCAACGCAAACTGGGAGCAGGACCTGAGTGCATTCGTCAAATCATCTGAATTAGTGTTCACAACAACCAAGGGGCTCGCGTTCTACATTAATGCGATAGAAATCAAAGATATCTCAGGGTATGAACATCCCCTGAAGTTGATCATCAAACCAAGCCCTCCCTCGATGGCCGTACAGCGCTACAAGCCTTTACCTTAAATCCTTAATTAAATAACCCACACTTCTCCACTGGACATTTGTCTGGTTAAGAAATTTCTATTATTAAATATAATTTTAGAATATTTATTGACATTATTCTGCCTGTTGGTTAAGATTATGGGTAGTTGTGGGTAATTTCCCCTAATAAACATGACTTTGACAAATAATACATTCATAGGCGAATACGCATACTCGCTGGACTTAAAAGGACGTGTTAATATTCCCGCCAAATTCAGGCAGGCATTATCTGAAGACAATGAAAATACGTTTGTGATTGCCCGCGGGATGGACCCATGCATCTGGGTTTACCCTCTTTCACAGTGGAAAGAGTTAGAAACCAAACTCAGGGGCTTGTCATCCTTATCAAAAATTCATAGGACGTTCGTGCGAAATACTGCACGGTACGCTTCCCCTTCCACATATGATAAGCAGGGACGGATCACATTGACTCCGTCCCTGATTGAATATGCAGGATTAGAGAAAAATGCATTAATTATTGGCATGGTCAATAAAATGGAAATATGGAATCCTGTTCAAATGGATAAAACAGATAAAGAAACAATTAAAATCGATCCGGCAGCATATGATGAATTGGCTGAAAAAATCATTCTCTAATGACTCACGTAAGGCAAACGGGAACACACGTTCCGGTCATGCCGACGGAAGTTATGTCTTACCTGAATATTTTTACCGATGGTATCTACATAGATGGAACCGTAGGTCTAGGAGGGCACGCCACCCTTATTTTAAACCGATTGTCCAAAAAGGGACATTTTATAGGGATTGACCGGGATGCAGATGCTCTCTCATTGTGTACCAAACGTCTCTCATCTTATCCAACCCATCTCTCCCTTCTCCACGACTCTTTTCACAACCTCCATGCCATACTGGATGGCATGGGAATCGGCCAAGTGAACGGTATTCTATTGGACCTTGGCCTATCATCCCTGCAGTTGGATTCACCGCTGCGTGGATTTACCTACACAGTTGATTCCGATTTGGATATGCGGTTTGATACATCGCAAAAAACTAAAGCAATCCATATTTTAAACCAGCTCCCAATAAAAGAATTGGCAAATTTAATTTATCAATACGGAGAAGAAAAACGGTCCAGGGCCATAGCACGCAGCATTGTTAAACTGCGCCCTCTCCAAACGGTTTTTGATTTACTAGAAGCAATTCGAAGATCTACGCCACCAAATTATAGAAACCGATCTATAGCACGCGTATTTCAGGCCATTCGGATCAAAGTAAATGGAGAATTAGAAAAGCTGGATACTTTCCTTGCGTCTTTTTACTCCCGGCTTACCATTGGGGGTCGTATTGCCATTATAAGTTTTCATTCACTGGAAGACAGACGGGTAAAACACTGCTTTAAATTTTTGGCTAATGAAAAAAAGGTGTCGATCTTAACAAAAAAACCACTGGTTCCAACGCCAGCAGAATTATCAGAAAACCGTCGCAGTAAAAGTGCAAAACTGCGTGTGGCTGAACGGATATCTTAATGGCCAGAAAACGAATCTCTAAGAAGACCCGAGACGTAATACAGAGCTTAATATTCTTTACATCTACCATGGCAATTATTTCCTGCCTGATCATGTATTTATGGGTCTACACAGAAATAGATGAAACCCTCCTCGTAATTGAAATACAGAATTCAACAGCAAAAGAATTGCAAAATGGGATACATGAGCTTAAGAGCCAAATCGAATCTATGAGCCGAGCAGATGTTATTGCTAAAAAAGCACAAGATGAATTAAAGATGGTATTTACCCAACCGGAGACGCTCAGGATTACAGTTACTCCAGGGACGGATAAAGTATTGTGACAAAAACCTATCTAAAATACAGAACACGAATTACGGTACTGGCCGGCTTTATATTGGTGTCCTGGGTAGGTCTTTGCGCACGGTTATTTCAGATCCAAGTACTTAATGGTGAACGATATCAAACTGTAGTAGTACAGCAGTCCCAAAAAAAGCAGCACATTCCGGCAAACCGAGGCAATATTTTTGATCGTGATAACCATCCTCTCACACGAAATATAATCCACTATACTTTATCGGTAAACCCAACTAGAGTAAAAGATAAGACCGGTCTCGCTAATGCGATAAGTAAAAGAACCGGAGAACCGAAGGAAAAATATCTTAAGAAACTTAATTCCAATTCCAAGTTTGAATATTTGGAGCGAAATCTCCAGCGAGAAACACTGGGAACGCTGATAACCACTGAATTTGTAGGCTTAAACATTGAACGGAAATACCGGCGCTACTACCCTCATAACCATGTGGCTGCCCAAATGCTTGGGTATACTAATTTTGATGATGACGGGATTTCAGGTATAGAAAAAGATTTTAACACTTATTTGAAAGGAACCCCGGGATGGGTATATAAAACCAAGGGTTGGAGTGGGAAAGTTCAGCATAAAAGCGGTATGCCTTTCCAAGAACCGGTTGATGGCAGCAATATTCAACTTACACTCGATTTAGAGTATCAATCGATTCTGGAAGAAGAATTACTGAAACGCCAAATTGAAACAAACGCTGTGTCTGCCACGGGACTGATCATGGATCCACAGACGGGCGAGGTCTTGGCCATGGCATCAACACCGGGATTTGATAACAATATGTTTAGTAGTTCTAAAGCGGATTTGCACCGGATTCGTTCAATTACAGACCAGTTTGAGCCAGGATCAACCTTCAAGGTTGTATCCGCTGTCTCAGCTATTTATGATAAAAAAATCAGTTTAAAGGAAGAATTCAACTGTGAGAATGGAGAATATCAGTATTACACCATCCCAATTCGCGATCACGAAGAATATGGCATGCTTACTCTCCCTCAAATTATCCATAAATCTAGCAATATTGGTGTAATCAAAATGATCGAACGTGTTGGGCCGCAAACTCTCTATACCATCAGTAGGGATTTTGGATTTGGCTCCAGGACAGGGATTAGCCTTAACGGCGAAATAACAGGAAAACTGAATTCTGTCAAAGACTGGAGTGCTGTGTCACTGGGACAGATCTCCATGGGCCACGAAGTGGGAGTTACAGCAATTCAATTGGCTACAGCTTATTGTGCGGTTGCCAACGGAGGATACTTGGTCAAACCGCGGTTAGTGCGACAAATAATGAACCATGCTGAAACTGTCGTTTATTCAGAAGAACCAGCCATACTTAGGAAAATTGCCAATGAGCATACTATGGCTCAAATCCGTAAAATGCTTCGAGGAGTTATTACCAATGGTACAGGTCAAAATGCGGATATTCCTGGCTGGGATATTGCAGGAAAGACCGGTACTGCACAAAAATGGAAGAATGGGGAATATTCCAACGATCTATTCATTTCAAATTTTATCGGTTTTTTCCCATATGAAAATCCCCAGCTACTCGCATTTATTATGCTGGACGAACCTCACCAACCTTTTCATTGGGGCTCTGAGGGTGCAGCTGTCGCTTTTAAACGTATCATTAAAAGAATTATAAATATGGATGACAGCATCCTGCCCCCAAAGAGGGATAAAAATCCGGTTAAATATGTGATTAGAGATGATGTGATTATTCAAGACCAGCAGCCCCTAGTAACGGAAGTTTCTACTCTTCCCCATGTATTATCAACCGAGGCGCGATTTTCCAACAAAGTGGAAATGCCAGAGCTGAGGGGATTCAGTATGCGAAAAACCATGACCACCTTACGCCAGGCTGGACTCAAGTATAAACTCCAGGGAAGTGGAAAAGTGGCCTGGCAAAGCCCCAAACCCGGTTCCATAGTGAACAAAGGCACTATGTGCAGCGTTGGATTAAAATGACCAAATCATTGCAAGAGATCGTACATGCCTTGGTTCCCTCATCCCAGGAGATTCCTGATGCGGCTGTATGTGGTTTAACACTGGATTCTAGCCAGGTTAAAAAAGGCGACATGTTTATTGCGATTCCTGGGACACAGTTTGATGGACATGACTATATTCACCAAGCCATCGATTCAGGTGCATCAGCTATTATATCAAACGGCCGTGATGTGGGCAATTTACCCGTACCTCAGATAAAAGTAGCAAACCCGCGCCGGGCAGCATCTATTGTTGCAGCCGAGTATTATGGGCATCCCACCAAACATTTAACTGTTATCGGCATCACAGGCACAAATGGTAAAACAACATCAGCCTCCATCTTGACTTCGATTTTGACCCAAGCAGGGTATAAAACAGCCCAGCTCGGGACCTTAGGGTTGATTGCAGATGGATTTGATCAACACGCCACACTGACTACACCCGATGCTATTTCGCTGCAGAAAACTACTTCAGATTTGATGAATGCAGATTTCTCACACATTGTCATGGAAGTGTCTTCCCATGCATTAGATCAGTACAGAGTTGCTGATGTGAATTTCAATGTGGCGGTATTTACGAACCTGACACCGGAACACCTGGACTATCACTCCACAATGGAATCCTATTATCAGGCCAAGCTCCGACTTTTTACAATGTTGCCACTGGAATCAACCGCTGTGATCAATGAATCGGACCCATTTGGAGCAAAAATGGCAGATAAGTCTAATGCACCTGTTATACCCTTTTCAAAAGGGAATGGGAATTCGATTCATTTTACTCACTTTAGTAATTCA
>Ga0208765_1000659_pt1 | contig 22608 bp, 22 predicted proteins | sample ETNtaG_2_FD_185783 | JGI IMG/M metagenome (GOLD analysis project Ga0208765, IMG submission 185783) | Marine microbial and viral communities from oxygen minimum zone, Eastern Pacific Ocean - ETNP201406SV203 (SPAdes) (version 2) | ecosystem: Environmental > Aquatic > Marine > Oceanic ...
ATTTTAAACAATAGTAAATTCATGGTTTCACTGGTTTTTGAAAATACTGGCTGGCTTAATCGGTACTTGTCATATCGGGCCGCAACTCCGTTTGTGCTTTCAGAGCAATACCGAAACCTGGCAGAGGGCAAAAGCGGCGAATTTTTTTTCGATGACTGCCTTTACAAACAGGTTAAAGAAAATGGAATACTGCTTGGCTGTCCCGTAATTACAGAATCCTTGGCAGAAATGGCAGAGGATCTTGATTTCCCACAACAAAGAGGCGGAACCGTTTTGCTTTACCTGGAAACTATGTTTTCTGTTGCCATGATTGAAAATCAAATTCTTACTTCAGCTTCTCATAATCACTCCACTGACTCATATCAATTACGCCTTTTGAATATTTTACTTCTGGTTTTAAAATATCATTTTCCGCAGAGCTACTACCGTATACCAAAAGAGGTCCCGCTACTGAAATTACTCGAGCAGAATGAGTCTCTGAAAGGAGTATTGACCAAGCTGGAAGAATCTCTGATTGATGCTGTGACCCTGCCGGGCTATTCTTCACTTGGGAATCGACAGAATATATTTGCTTTTTCAAAACTCTATTTTTTCCTGCTTTGGGCAAGGGAAACTACCAGAAAGGATTCTTCCACTCCCGGCGAATTTATTGAGATGGATAAGCAGCTCAGGCAGGAAATGTTAACCGCTTCTGCAGCACTGATCTGGGCAGATGATTATATTGCAAGTGAGGAACAGCAGGTTTTTGAAAAATACATTGAACAGTCGGGACTGGAAGAATCCATGCAGAATGAACTTGGCAGGCGTATACGTGAACCGGTAAAAACAGCAGATGTTAAATGTTCTTTTACACAGGCAAGCATCAACAGATACATGGTTGAACTGTTGATTTTGCTTTCATTCATTGATAACCAGGAAGCGTGGCAGGAACGTGAGATGATAGAAAATATTTCCCAAAAACTGGGTTTTTCCTCCGATGAACTTGAAGAATTATATTTCACTGTAGCAGAATTTTTTTCTGTTAACAGTGAACGCCTTGAATTCCTGAAAAACAATACGGCTGCGAAACAATTACAGGATTACATGAATGACAAGGTATTTATGCTGGTCAAAAAAAATGTGGGGAATATCATGAAGGAGATTGAAGAAACAAAAGAGCTTTCCGAATTGCTTGTTAAAGCAACTACCACAACTCTTACCATGGAAGAAAAACAGAAGGTACAGGATCAATTAATGGATATTGTAAAGACAATTCCGGCACTGGCTATTTTCGCTCTTCCAGGTGGAGGAATACTTTTGCCCATCCTTATCAAAGTGTTGCCCTTCAATATTCTTCCAAGTTCATTTCAGGAAGAACCGGCTTCCAATTAAAAATTAATTTGATGGCTACACGATTCTGGTTTGTGGTTTACAATCTGATTTTCCTGCCCCTTCTTTCAGGAACAGTCAAAATTCTGGCGCCATTTAGCCGGAACATAAAAGACAGTCTGGAAAAAAGAGAAGGTCTGTGGGAACGTCTTGAAAACGCTGTTTCAAACCGGGACTGGCAAAAGCCTTTACTCTGGTTTCATGTTGCCAGCGCAGGTGAATTACTTCAGGCCCAGCCGCTAATTGATCGTTGTTCTGCTCAAGGTTCAGAATGCGTGCTGACCTACAGTTCAGTTAATGCTTTTCGCTGGCTGCAACGGCCGGGACAGAAAGAAATGCTTAATTTGCTTGCAGCTGAATTTCTGCCGCTAGACCTGATCTTGAATGTTCGCAGATTGCTGGGGTTGCTGCAGCCGTCTCGCTTGATCTGGGTAAGCTATGATTTGTGGCCGAATCTGGTCTGGGAAGCACACAGGCAGAAAATTCCTCAATCCCTTGTATCCGGAATTGTTCATGCTTCTTCTCTGCGTACGGTAAGCTTTGCCGGACGTTCTTTGTTCCGTACTCTTTATAAATGTCTTGAACACATTTTAACTGTTTCTGAAGCAGATCGACAGAGGGTGTTTTCCGCGTTTCCGGAGCATACATATGTTGAGGTAATGGGAGACACACGCTGTGACAGTGTTTTGGAACGCAAAGATAATTTACAAGTTCCGAAACTGCCAGCGGATGCAGAGAATAAGCTGGTATTTATTGCGGGCAGTACATGGCCTCCGGATGAAAAATGCGTGTTCCCCGGACTGAAGGATGCACTTGAAAGCCATCCGGATCTGTTTTTGATTATTGCTCCGCATGAGCCAACAGAAGATCACCTGAGCAATGTGGAAAATTACTTTTCCGGAATTCCAATGTCACGCTGGTCAAATATGTCATCTGACATTGAACAGGTAAGGATTTTGCTGATAGATTCTGTCGGTATTCTGGCCGCACTGTATCATCATGCTCAAATGGCCTACGTGGGGGGAGCTTTTACAACCGGAGTTCATAATGTTCTGGAACCTGCGGTTATGGGTGCTACAGTTTCCTTTGGTCCAAAACACAGCAATTCGATGGAAAGTCTTCAAATGCTGGAACAAGGACTTGCAGCATGCGTAAAGAATGCTGACGAATTTAACAGCTGGTTGTTTAATTTGCTGGACGACCGGAAGCGTTGCAAGGAATTGGGGAAGCAGTCTCGAGAGTATGTTGAAGGGCAGGCAGGAGCGTCAGAGAAATGTTTCCCTTTACTGGTCTCATGATATAAATCTCAGCTGATAAACTTCAGACTGAGTTGTGTCATTTGACCAGAACTGGGCGTGAAATTGTACCTAAAGTAAATTGACCATAAAACCATGGGAGTCTTTATTACCTTCGTTTTTCAATTTATGTGGAAGGTCAGTGTGGTAACGCAATGTCTCTCCGGCGCAAACTGTCTTTATATCATCACCGACTGTGACAGTCAGATTCCCGGTACAAAGAGTAATACTTTCCAGGCTTCCCTTTCCATGTGAATCTGATGCCAGTTCAGCGCCGGGTTCCGCATTAAATTCATACCACTGCACTGAAGTAACATTCTTGAGAGTGCCAAGGATTCTCAAACGAAATCCATTGTCTTCACTTGTCACTTCCGGAGTGGCATTTCTACTAAGCTTTTCAAAACTGAATGTACCGTCATTTACAGAGAGAACATTTTCAAGGGGACTCTCAAGAGCCCTGGTGATGCGCCAGATTGTGGCTAAAGTCGGGTTGCTGCGATCCCGTTCGATCTGAGAGAGAATTGATTTTGACACTCCGGATTTTGCAGCAAGCTGGTCCAGAGTAAAATTGTGCTCCAGTCTCAGACGTTGTATTTCCTGGCCGACTTTTGGTGGAGATTCCATTTCAGTATAACCTTCTTGATTTTCCTGATAGTTTAAGACTAACAGATAATTTCTGAAAAGTTTACTCATTAGGATGCACAAGGAAATGTTTTGACAAAGGACAACGTCCAAGCAATAATGATCAGCTTTTAAGCTGGGTCACAAAGGGTAACTTTCTTACTAAGTAGAAATCCCATGTCTTGTTTGATGAATTAACCCTAAAAAATTACAAGCTATGAGTGAAATTACGTTTGATTCGGAAATCGACTGCAGGGGACTGAACTGCCCTATGCCCATCCTCAAAACCAAGAAAGCCGTGGATGGTCTCAGCAGTGGTCAGGTACTGAAAATGCTGGCGACAGATCCGGGATCAGTTAGCGATGTACAATCCTGGTCTAAGCGTACCGAAAACACATTAATTGACCATTCTGAAGATGGAGGCGTTTACAGTTTCCTGATTCAGAAAAAGTGATCCTGGCATTCCTTAAATTATCACATTTAAGGAAGAGAACTCAAAAAGGAGAACATATGGGAGAAAAGCGAGCTAAAAGGATGGCGCTGATTGCGTCAAAGGGGACACTGGACTGGGCCTATCCTCCTTTCATACTGGCCTCGACTGCAGTTGCGATGGAAATGGAAGTCGCGGTGTTTTTCACCTTTTACGGTCTGACATTGCTGAAGAAAAGGATAACCGCCAAGGTAGCTCCGCAAACGAACCCCGCCATGCCCATGAAGATGCCCTTTGGTCCCAAGGGTTTTCAGGAAGTTGAATGGCCCATGCCGAACATGCTGATGGGGAATATGCCCGGATTTGAGACCATGGCCACTTCGTTAATGAAAGAAACTTTTAAGAAAAAGGGAGTCGCTACGATTGAGGAGCTGCGAGAGATCTGCTTAGAGTCCGGAGCAAAGCTGATCGGTTGCCAGATGACCATGGATGTCTTCGGGTTCAGCCAGGTCGATTTTGTTGAGGGCGTGGATATCGGTGGGGCGGCGACGTTTCTGGAGTTCGCTGCGGATTCGGACATTCAGCTTTTCATTTAAGGTGGATTTGCTGTTTATTACCACAACATTAAAATAGAGGGATGATGAGTGATGAAGAAAAAATGACCGTGTTTGTTACTTCCGGGCCTGATACGCCCCAGCGTTGCGCCACACCGTTTTACATGGCAAACATTGCTGCGGCAATGGACAATGAAGCAGAAATGATTTTTCAGATTGACGGTGTACTGCTTATGAAGAAGGGAGTGGCAGAAAACCTGATGGCCAAGGAGGGAGGCAAACCGATCATTGACTTCATCCGTGAAGCCAAAGAGGCAGGAGTAGAGATGCGGGTGTGTTCCGCCGCGTTGCAGCTTCACGAAATGACCGAAGATGATTTGATCGAAGAATGTGACGGAGTAGTCGGTGCAGCCTACATGGTAGATGTCGGCTTGGAAAGCGGGATGGTGCTTAATTACTGAATCTGAGGGTAAACGATGGCTGAAATTAACAACTGCCTGCTTCCGGACGACCTGCAGTACCACGTGGAGTACAACGTCTGGCTGCGGGATAATGGGGATGGAACATTCGATATGGGGATGACTGACATTGCACAGACTATGGCTGGGTCAGTCATACATTGCCGTGCGAAAGCGGTGGGCAAGAATGTCAAAAAAGGGAAAAGTATAGCAACTGTCGAAAGCGGTAAATGGGTCGGTCCGGTAAAAACTCCCCTGACAGGGGAAATCATGGCATGCAACCAGGACGTTGAAGCTGATGCCACCATCCTTAATAAAAGTCCCTACAAACAGGGATGGATTGTTAGGCTTAAACCGAGCCTGCTGGAAGAGGAAAAAGGAGACCTTGTTTCAGGAGAAGATGCTCAGGAAGGCTTTAAGGCCTACATGAGTGAAAAGGAGCTCGGCGAATGTGTACACTGTGAAGGATTTGATGGGTAATACTCAAAATGCTGATTCAAATAAATCCCTCATCTTGTCAGTCTTTACCCATCCGGCCTGCAGTGGTTGCGGTGCCGCAGTGGAAATGGGCTGGGAGCTTGTTCAGGATTTTGAGGGGCTACAATTGAAAACAGTCAAACTGGAAAATCGTGAGGGACTGGAAAGAGCACAGCAATGCGGCATAAAAACTATTCCAACAATGATTATTTACAGGGGAGAGGACGAGTGTGAACGCATGGTGGGTCTTCCAAAAAAGAAGGACCTCGAAGAGTCCCTGAAACGCTATTTAGATTGAAAAAAATGTCGTTTTACTCTGACGCCAAATACACAGATGTACCTTTGGAAACAAAGCAGGCACTTTTTGATGAAGTTAAAGCCGACATGCGCTATGAACACATGCTGTACGGCTGCTACGAATGTGGCATCTGCGTTGCTGCATGTCCCTCAGCACGCTTCTACGATTTTAGTCCAAGAGTATTCGCACAGGTCATGGCTCGCGAAGACGTCGATACTTTTTATGAACTGCTTAATGACAGTGTCTGGGACTGTTCCCAGTGCTTTTCCTGTACACGTTGTCCAAGGCAGAACAATCCGGGCGGAATAATCACTATAATGCGTGAGGTGGCTGTAAATCACGGCATGCAGTCAGCAAAAGATGCCCTCAAGGCTTACAGCCGCATCATCTATAAGATTATGTCCACCGGGACTCAGGTGGCTCCGGACATGCTGCAACCAGATTTCTTTCCGGACTGGGGTCCTGATGTAAAGCAGGTATCCGATAACCTCGATGTGTGGCGAAGGTGTGTTCCTCCGGAAACGATGCACACTACTGAACTGGCTTGGGATGTCAGCGAAAAAACAAGGCTTGAGCTTTATATGATCTGGAAACTCACCGGCAACCTGGAAATGATAGAAAAAATAGATGAGGGAATTTTCATGATCCTTGAAGAGGTCATGGAGGAGCTGCTGGAAGAGAATGGTTACGATATTGACGATTATGAAAACCTACTTGAAGAAGGTGCAGATGATGAATGAATACGAATTACAATTTAAAGGATCTGGAACTGTCTTAAACAAAAGAAAGGGAAATAATGCAACAGACTTCCGCAAATAAAGCATTTACACCGCCCAATGTTTCATCCCGCGAATTCAAAAGGGACAAACCCCCACCAACCGATGATTATCGGGAGAAGTTGTTTGAACTCGAAAAGGCTGGTGAACTTGAGGTCCAGAGAGTTCCTGAGCCTTATGTAGAACTGGAGACTAAATACGGCAGGACAAAGAAAATTCCTCACCAAATGACCTGGCACCACAAGTCATGCGGACAATGCGGTCACATTCCGGGGTATTCTACAGCTATTTTCTGGCTTAACCGTAAGCTAGGATTCGACTACCATGATCCTCGTGACCAGACTTCCTGCACAGCATGGAATTATTATGCCTCTTCCACTTCTAACTCGGCTGCGCAGGCAGGCATTGCGGTGCGAAATTTTTCACAGGCCAAAATAGACGGGTACTTCCCTGTCATTCACTGCGGGACAAGTTACGGACATTACAAGGAGACCCGCGAACAGCTGCTGCACTACCCTGTGCTGCGAAGGCAAGTGCGGAAAATCATGGACCGCCTGAAGATGCCCTTTGTGTTCCCGGAAGAAATAGTCCATTACTCGGAATGGGTACATGCGATGCGGGACCGAATTGCAGAAATGCAAGTCCTCGATCTCAGTAATGTAACTGTAACCGTGCATCCCGCATGTCATTACCACAAGCTGGTAGTAGAAGATGCCGTTTACGACCGGGACCTGTTCGATGGCCAACGGACGGCCATCATCAGTGGACTTGTAGAGGCACTGGGAGCCAGGGTGGGAGACTATTCAACATGGCATGACTGCTGCGGCTTCGGGTTCAGGCATATTCTGGTCAGCCGTGACTTTTCACGTTCTTTTGCTACCACAAGAAAAATTGAACGCATGAAGGAGGAGGTAAATCCAGATGTTACCCTGACTCATGACACAGGCTGTGTTACTACACTGGACAAAAGCCAGTTTGCGGCCCAGGCTCATAATCGAAATGTCGGCATTCCTGTGATGTCTGATGCCCAGTTCGCTGCTCTGGCCATGGGAGCACATCCCTACATTGTCTGCCAGCTTCACTGGCATGGTGTGGATATGAAACCGCTACTCGAAAAAATGGGAATTGACCATAAAAAAGCATGGGCAGAGTTCGAAGTCCAGGCCGAAAGAATCAAAGCCGGTGAAATAGAATATATAAGCTGGGAGGAAGCAGATGCCTGAAAGTAATGTACTTGTAATTGGAGGAGGTCCTGCAGGACTCGAGGCTGCCAGAGGTGTGGCCGACCTGGGTTATCCTGTGAAACTGGTTGAAAAGGCCGAGCAGCTCGGAGGAATGCCGATCCTTGCTGATTACGCAGCACTGACTCCAAACATGGTGAATGCTGAGGAGGCAATGGGAGAAATGGTACAGCGTATTGAAAACGATGAGCTGATCGATATCTGCACTTCTACTGAGGTGATTGGTGTGTCCGGTTCTTCACCAGAACTGCAGGTAAGCCTGAAAGGTCCGGGAGGTGAGGAAGATGTTCAGGCAGGAAGTGTTATCGTGGCAACAGGATTCCAGCATTTTGATCCAGGCAAGGAAACCCAGATGTACGGCTACTACGAATTTGATGATGTAATTACCCTCGTTGATACCGAGAAGATGCTCAAAGCCGGAAAATTCGTGAGACCCTCCACTGGAGAAGCGCCGAAACAGGTTTGTTTTATTCAGTGTGTTGGCAGTCGTGACCGCCAGATCGGCAATCCATGGTGCTCAAAAGTCTGCTGCGGCATCGCCACAAAGGAAGCAATAGAAATTCGACGCTTGCTGCCGGACTGCAGGGTGTTCATCTTCTACATTGACATGCGCATGTATGGGTTCTGGGAAGATGAAATCTACTGGCAAGCCCAGGAGAAATACAAAGTTAACTTCATCCGCGGCATTGTTACCGAGATCACCAAACGCGGTGATCAGGTAGTGGTCAAGGGGGAGGACACGACCATGGGAAGACCGGTAGAAGTGCCTATGGACGTGGTCATTCTTTCTGTGGGAATGGAACCCAGTGAGGGGACCACAAAGATGGCAGAACTGTTTCAACTGCCGTCGACCCATGGTTTCATAGAAAGTATCGGTGGAGCTTTAAACACAGTAGTAACAAGCGTACCGGGAATATTTGTAGCGGGTGCGGCAGCCGGTCCGGCTGACCTTGAGGACTCTGTTTCTATGGGAGGGGCAGCAGCGATGAAGGCGGCAGCCTTTCTTCGAAAGGCCAACCTGCGGGTTGCATAATGCTTTTTGATTCGCTGACACATGAAGAAGTTGTCGATTCCGAATCAGCCCTGGAATTCATGAAGGAAGCCACAAAGCTGGCCAGTTCTGCAGACCTGGAGGACCTTTCCGAGCGGGTTTCGCTCAAGGCGGAATGCTTCAATAAGTATCTGAACCAGACAAGCGTGGAAGAACTGAAGGAGGAACAGTTTGACAGGATCGTTCAATTGATTTTTTCAATAGGACGCAAATCGAAGCGCCTGATTGCTGCCAACGGGTTCGAAAACCTTCGTTTCAGAATCAGTGAACTGCTGCATGGTGATGCACCTGTTGAGGAGCGCTTTAACGGTTTTGTCAAAGATGTTGAAGGTGTTGAGGAAAAAATGCGGATTAACTTTGCCGGAGAACTGCTGCATTTCTCGAAGCCTGAGCGTTACTGGCTCTGGACAAATTGGATCTGGGATCCAGATAACAACACGGGAGCTCTGCCGCTAGTGATCCAGGAAGAGGTGGATTTGTTGGGGGAAACTGAGGGAGAAACATACCTAAGGGTAGGAGAGGCGATGGCTTATGTGCACCAGGTTGGAAAAGAGCGGGGTTATTCCAGAGTGGGTCATGGAACATATGGAATTGATGTCTTCCTGGCCTGTGTTTACGCGGTTTACATGTACACGGTTTTCAGGGTGAAACTGTCTGATGAATTCAACAGGATTCTTCCGGAACTGCCTGAACTGACTCGCCGTGTGCTGGGAGTGCAAAAAATGGAGTTGTAAAAAATGTCGGAACACAAATACGAAAAATTTACTGAAAAGGAAGAGGCAGTTGTCGAGGGGATTGACATTTCGGGAATCTGGAACCGGATGTACGAGCCCAGGGAGCTGACTGAATATGATCTGACTTACATGGATAAGGTCACGGAAACCCCTGGAGCTGAATCGATGGGTTGGTGCTATCAATGCGCCCAATGCGTGGGTGTCTGCCCGGTGGACCACGTTGGTAGTTATGGCCCGCGTAAGTTGTTCCGGAAGCTGCAGACGGGGACGAACCTTTTCGAAAGTGATGATCTCTGGCTTTGCACGACTTGCATGAACTGTCTCAGGGTCTGTCCAAAGGAAGTCGACATGATGAAAATCATACCTGCTGTCCGTGAACAGGTAGTTCTAAACGGGAAACTTCCTGGTGAGATTCAGGAAATGCTTCAAAATGTTTCAGAATACGGTAACCCGATGGGGGAGTCCCCGAGAAAGCGAGTGCGCTGGACAAAGGATCTGGAAAATCCCCCAAGGGACCTTTCCAAGGAAGACGGTTCAGAATCGGTGGAGGTACTTTGGTATGTCAGTGATTACTTTTCCTATCACCAACGGGGTCAGGATGCAGCCAAAGCACTGACACGTGTTTTCAACAGGCTTGGGTTGGATTTTGGAATCCTCGGCAGTCTGGAAAAATGTGACGGAGATTCCCAGAGACTGGTAGGCGAGAAGGGGCTTTTCGAAGAACTTGCCCTGCATAACGATGAGCAATTTCAAAAATATGAACACGGCACCCTGGTTGTCACCGACCCGCATGCATTCAATGCCTTTAAGAATCATTACCCTAAACTGACGGGTAATGAGTACAAACTTTCCCATTATACCCAGTATCTGAGAAGCCGGTTGGAGGAACTTAAGCCTTTATTGACCGAGTCCTATTCCAAAAAAATGACGTTTCATGATCCCTGTTACCTGGGGCGGCATAACGGGGAATATTTGGCACCCAGGGAACTGATCGAAGCCATTCCCGGATCTGAATTCATCGAAATGTACCGTTGCCGTGAACAGAGTTACTGCTGCGGCGGGGGAGGTGGAGGAATGTGGTTGGACGGTGTGACTGCTGATCACACTAGCGAGAGGTTGTCCGAAAATCGTGTCAAGGAAGCTATTGAAATCGGAGCTGAAGTTCTGGTCGTATGCTGCCCATATGAGGTTTCGCGCTTCGAGGATGCCGTCAAGTCAACCAATAACGAAGGCAAACTGGAAGTCCTGGACATAGCAGAGATCCTGGACTTCTGTATGGGAGGAGATTAAAAAAACGGTGGGACCACTGGTCCTCAAAGCGCAGAATGTACTGTTAAAAAAGCACCTCCAACGGCAGGCTTCCAGACTTGGGCTTCGCTTCGATGAGTTGATTGACTCATCTCAGAAAGCGCCGCAAATGTTGGTAGCAGAGTTGGAACAACCTGGAGTGCTAGAGGAAATTTCTGCCTGGAAAGAAAAATGGCCTGAGTGCTTTGTGGTTCTCTCAGTGACTGAACCGGATAAGGAACTCTGGATTGCGGCAGAAACAGCCGGAGCAGACCTGGTTGCAAACCGAGGAGCCCTTCCAAGACTGGTTCATGACCGGCTGAAGCTTTTACAGCAGGGAAGAATGCTGGTTAAAAAGAAGGTTTTGGAAAAGGCCAAGCCCGTGATGAATCAGGGAGACGGGCTGATCGGGAGGCTTCCTGACTCAACCGAAGATCCGATTGCAGTTTTTAAGTGGAAAGACAAGGTTTGCGCTGTACGTGATATATGCCCACATGCCGGTTTTTCTCTGGCGGACGGCGCTTTTGATCCCGAAAATGGCACCATAACTTGTCCTGAACATGGCAGCAGATTTCAGGTATGCAGCGGAGAAAGACTGCGTGGTCCAGCGGATTATCCGCTGAAAAAGTACAGGGCTTTTGAGAATGGTGGCGAAATCACGGTCGAAATTGAACAGGATGGATGAAAGTTAATAATTCACTCTTCAAGGGAACCCTGGGGATTCGTCCTACTGTTCATCTCCAACTGGGGGACTGCGGAATGGGTATGCCCGTGATTCGCACCTGGCAGGCGATGGGGAAACTTAACCCTGGCGAAATCGTTCAGCTCAGCAGTTCACATCCCTGAGTGGAACCGGACTTAAAGGCCTGGTGCAGGTCTTCAGGAAACGAATTAGTGCAGATTGTTCTTGAAAAAAACGAAAAGCATTTTTATGTAAAAAAAACTTGATGAGGTGATGATGAAAATTGCTGTTTTATTAAAACAGGTGCCGGACCTGGCTGAAGAGCTTGAGGTCGACGATAGTGGCAAGGCTCTTGATACTGAGTACATCAAATTTAGGCTTAACGAATACGACGAGCACGCGCTCGAGGAGGCAGTAAGTCTAAAGGAAGCCGGACAGGCTTCGGAAGTTGCCGCCATTGCGCTAGATGGTGAGGAGGTGGATAAGGCGCTTTTTACTGCCATGGCAAAAGGGGCAGACAAAGCCATTAAGATCATTGGTGCCGAGGCTGAAGGTAGCAGAGCTGTCGCTTCTCTTTTTGCTGAGGCCGTTGGAACTGAATATGACTTGATCATGACTGGTGTCCAGTCTGTGGATGATCGTGAAGGAATGATGGGGCCGATGCTTTCTTCAATGCTCAAGGTTCCATGTGTGAGTGTTGTCACAAGAGTTGAAGGTGGGGATTCCAGCATTACAGTGCATAAGGAATATTTTGGTGGTTTGATGTCAGCCTTTGATGTGCAAATGCCAGCAGTTCTTGGTATTCAGGCCGCTAGACAAACTCCACGATATGCACCGGTGAGCAAGGTACGTCAGATCCAGGAATCTGCAAGTATCGAAGAAATATCTCTTAATGGAGTATCAGACACAGTCAAAAGTGAAGTAACTTCGATGGCTCCCCCGACCAAGACAGGAGGAGCAAAAATGCTTGGTTCAGTTGATGAGTTAGTGGAACTGCTGAAGGAAAAAGGGGTTGCATGAAAAAAAACAAATTCATACAGAAAAAGGTTTAACGATGGCAAACGTACTTGTAATTACAGAACATATGAAAGGCGAGTTTCAGGACATTAGTTTTGAAATGTTGGGACAGGCTCGCAAACTGGCCGCTGGAGGCAGTTGCAGTGCAATCGTTTATGGATCGATGAAGGATCACTCATCAGAACTTGGCGCTGCAGACCGTGTCCTTAGTCTTGGGGGCAGTGATGATTTTAATCCTGAAGCTTATTTTAGTGCCGCACTTCAAGTAATACAATCCGAATCTCCTGATCTTGTACTGGTGGGCTCGACCTCCATGGGTATGGATCTCGCTCCAGTATTGGGAGTCTCGCTCGACCTTCCTGTCATTTCCTATTGTTCTGGCATTGAAAATTCAGGAGACAGTTTCGAATTCAAGAGCCAGCTTTATGGAGGTAAAATGGAAGTTAATTCGACAGCGCCAAAAGCAGTGGCTATGGTGCTGGCAGGGTCATTTTCTGCTGATGAAGGAAAATCTGGTGGTTCTGCCAGTGTTGAAGAAGTGTCAGCAGACTTTGGTGCTGGAAGAGTTAAGTTCAAGGAACTGATAGAACCAGAAGCTGCGGATGTGGACATTACCCAAAGTGATATACTGGTTGCCGTAGGACGTGGAATCGGCAACAAGGATGATATTGAAGTGGTGCAGGAATTGGCCGAAAACCTGAAAGCCGATCTTGCATGCTCAAGACCCATTGTTGATGCGGGGTGGTTGCCTAAATCTTGTCAGGTTGGTAAATCCGGACTGAAGGTCAACCCGAAAGTATATATTGCCCTCGGTATTTCCGGAGCCCCTGAGCATCTTGAGGGGATGAAAAGCTCATCAACCATCATTGCAATCAATACGGATAAGAATGCTCCGATATTTGATGTAGCACATTACGGAATGACAGAAGACCTCTTTGACATCTGTGAAGAACTGGAAAATTCTCTTTCATAGTCCTATATCATGCGAACTGCCTGAAACCTTGACTCAAAGGAAGCATGCTCAGCACGACAGAACAAATTGCCTTCGTTCTTCTGGTACTGGTCTGTGGCGGACTGGCTTTCCAGGGTTTTCAGAGAATCTATCTCATTGTTTCTCAGGGAGAGCCTTCTTACCGGACAGATAATTTTCCATCGAGGCTGATCAAAGCACTGATCGAGGTTGGCCTGCAGAAGCCACTCTTCAAGTCCCGGCCTATTGTCAGCCTATTCCACTCATTCATCTTTTTTGGCTTCAGTTTCTACCTGCTGGTCAATATCAATGACCTGCTGGAGGCCTATATCGAGGGCTGGACAACAATTGGAAGCTCAAATCCTATGGCGTTGGGATTTAATCTTTTTTCTGATCTGTTCAGTGTCCTTGTTTTGATAGGAATAATTTATTTCCTTATTCGCCGTTTCATAGGCAAGCCCAGGGTTTTTGAATTCAACAAAAACGTCAAACTGCAGAATAAGGTTTCGGAAGGAGGGATTCGCAAGGATTCCCTGATAGTGGGAATCTTCATTATACTTCATGTTGGATCGCGTTGGCTTGGGTCCGCTTTTCATTTGGCAGAGCGTGAAGTTGCAGAATGGTCTATGCCTACAGCCAGCCTCGTTGCACCGTTATTTTTAGGGTGGAGTGGTTTGGAAACAGGAATTCATGTCACCTGGTGGCTTGCAATGGGACTGATTGTTCTATTCATACCTTATTTTCCATACAGCAAGCATATACATATTTTTCTTGCTCCTCTTAATCTTGCATTTGCAAATCGTGAGGCCAATGGAAAGCTGATGGAACCAGCGGACAGTTCGAAGCCTGGTGCGTCAACCCTGGACGAGCTTCCATGGAAACAGGTATTTGATTCCTATGCCTGCATCATGTGCACACGTTGTCATGAAGTATGTCCGGCCCATGAGTCTGGTTCCCCTTTGAGCCCTTCTGCACTCGAAATAAATAAACGTTATTTCATAAACCAAAACTCGTCTGATCTAGCAAGTGGAAAATTAAAACTAGACCTGCTCCAGGAAGCGATTTCCAGTGATGCTGTCTGGTCTTGCACTACCTGTATGGCATGTGTGGAAGTCTGTCCGGTTGGCAATGAGCCGATGCAGGACATACTGCAGATCCGACGAAAACTGGTGTTCGATGCTAAGATGCCAGATGAACTTTCGGATGCCCTTCGCAGCCTTGATGAACAGGGAAATTCTTTTGGAGAATCCTCAAGAAAAAGAACTCGGTGGACCAGGGATCTCGACTTTCCGATCAAGGACGCTTCCAAGGAAAAGGTGGAATACCTCTGGTACGTCGGTGATTTTGCTTCTTTCAATCAAAACTGTATAGAAAAGACTCGTAAGGTTGCAGAGGTTCTGACTGCTGTTGGTGTAGATTTCGGCATCCTGATGAAAGATGAAAAATCTGCTGGCAACGATGCCCGCAGGGTTGGTGAAGAAGGCCTGTTCGATGCACTCGCTGAAGATAACATCCAGACCCTCGAGAATTGTGATTTCCAGCATATCCTGACCACCGATCCCCATACCTATAATACTTTGCGAAACGAGTATCCTTCAAAGGGTGGAGTTTATTCGGTGAAGCATTATTCAACGCTGTTAATGGAATTGATTCTTTCGGGGAGAATCAAAATTACCAAACCTCTCAAGCTTAAAGCTACATACCATGACCCCTGTTACCTTGGACGATATAATGGGATATTTGATGCTCCTCGTGAAGTGATGCGTCAATGTGGAGTGGAACTTCTTGAAATGTCTCGAAACCGAACCAATTCTTTCTGCTGTGGTGCAGGAGGAGGGCAGGTCTGGAAAAAGGAACATGAGGACATGAAGCAACGTCCCAGTGAAAACCGCATCGAAGAGGCTCTGCTGACTGGAGCCAACTATTTCACAGTTGCTTGCCCTAAGGACATGAGTATGTATTCAGATGCTGTCAAAACATCCGGTAATGAAAATAATATGGCTGTTCGTGATCTCGTCGATTACGTGGCAGAAGCAATGGAGTTGGAAAAAATGACAAATGAAAAAACATACGAGGCTGTAAAGGAATCGTCCATAGTTGAAAAAGATGCATCTGAATTACAGGTGTAATAATTAAGAATTGGTTTTTTCTTAAATTAGCTTGAAAAATCGAGTTTATTTGATAAGTATATCCGTTGCTAAATAAGGTTTTTTGACAAATGAGTTGAAACAAAGTACTTGAGTGAAATTAAATAAAGGACGATAGCATGACAGCAGATACAATTGCAGAGGAGTCTGAAAGCATAAATGTAGCATTTCGCAAGGGCTATGAGAGACTTTTCGAAAAGCAGTGGCCCATCTGGATGGGAGGTTTACTGCTTGGAATAGGCAATGTCTTCCTGTTTGCCTTTGATAGACCGTGGACCGTATCAAACGGTGTAAGAAACTGGGGAGACTGGTTTTTCAACGAAATAGGGGTAATTAAAATTAATGTCCTTCCTCCAAATCTATTTTCCAGTTCAGTGCTCTGCTTCGGAATGATCATTGGGGCCTTTGCAGCTGCATTGCTAGGCAGGCAGTTTCAAGTACGTATGGCGCCGGCCAGGGAATTGTTCAAGGGGCTGCTCGGTGGAGCACTGATGGGAATCGGGGCTTCGCTCGCTTTCGGCTGTAACATAGGAGGTTTTTTTAGTGCAGTCAGCGCCCTCTCAATGGCAGGCGTGGCCATGATGGTCGGATTGATGGCAGGGGCATTTATCGGATTGAAACTTCTGATCTGGGAGATAGAGTATCTTCCGGCAACTTCCTGGGGTGCACAAAAAGTCCCGATAGTGGATAACACGTCAGGTGCACCGAGTAAAGTCCAGCCAATTGCAGGATTCCTGGTTTTGCTTCTGAGTATCCCCCTGATCTTGACTTACGATGCTTTTGATTATTCCGTAAGCGGGGGCTTTCTGCTTTTTGGATTGCTTATAGGAATCGTAATGCAGCGCTCACGCTTCTGTTTTGTTAGGGCGTTCAGGGACCCTTTCATGACAGGTGATGCAGAAGCTACTAAAGCAGTTGTACTTGCGGTTACCATAGGTGTAATTGGCTTCACAATCCTGAAATGGACCGATTTGAGATCCTGGGATGTTTCTGTACTACCAGGCTTTTGGATAGGCAGTCTGATGGGTGGAATCATCTTCGGCATTGGGATGTCTTTTAGCGGTGGCTGTGCATCTGGTACTATCTGGCGGGCTGGTGAGGGACAGGTTAAACTCTGGGTCACACTTGTCACGTTTGCGCTTAGTACCTCATACTTCAGGGACTGGCTGGTTTCAAGTGGATTGAGGTCTAAACTTGGGACAGAGCTTTTTCTGCCAGATGTTTTAGGTTGGAAGATGGCACTGATCATTATTATTGCCATAATGTTCCTTTGGTATTTGTTGGCTGTTTGGAATGGAATAACTAAAAAACTGGTGGCTGTATGATCTTTTGAATTAGGCTGATTCAGAAAGGTTTACAAGGAAGGTCTCAACCGAATTGGGTAAAGGATGAAGTCGAAAGTGAACCAATAATTAACATGCAAAAGGAGGTAGTAATGAAAAAATAAATTATTTATAGTAGATTATATCATTGGCGGTATTGTCCGCAGAGTCTCCTCCCTGTTTTTTTAGCGGGAAGAGCAGTAATCAATAATTGAAATATATAAGGAGAAAGTTATGAAAAAAAATTCAATATTATTGGCAGCATTTGTTTTCTTGGCTGGAATAATTTCAGGATGTGCAGGAAAAGGAATGCATGCAGGTCATGGAGCACACGGAGCAAAAATTGGAGCACCATCAGAAGGCATGAGTTCTGAGGAGTATCAGTCTTTGATTAGGCTGGACCCCCAGAATACTATGATGGCAAATTTTTCTGCAGCTAAGGGAATGGATGGATATTTCCTTATTGATAACCAAGGTGAACCAACTATTTCAGTGGTTGACTATAACAAAGGGGAGACAATCAAAAAAATTAAGCTAAGTGACCCTCCAGGGACCTCATTTAAACGTGCAGGGAATCATCATATTTTTGTAATTCCCGGTGGAAGATATGCGTGGTCTTCTCAGCGATATGAAAAAGATGTCATGTGGACTATAGATTTAACAACCCATGAGGTGGTTGATACGTTCAGATTAAGTATGGGAGGTAAAACAATCAAAGCACCCTTGCATATTGGATTTGCATACAAAACCCCTTTGGCGGTTACGGGCAACATCTTAGATAAAAAAAATGGGTATCTAACTTTTTTGAGAACGGACACTCGCCGTCCTTCCCACATAGTTAGTCTTAGTTGTCCAGGGGCTAGAGACGCAATGTTCACATTCGATGACTCAAAAGTTTTTACCACTTGCCAGCAGGAACCAAAGGGAGTTTCGATTGTTGATGTAAGTGGAAGAAAAGAAATCAAATTTATTCCCATCAAGGGAGGAAGAGCTGGAGGCATGACTGTCGACGGGAAATATTTTTTGGTTGGAGCTTCAAAGGCAGTTGTCCTTATTGATACTGCTACAAATGAAGTTCACAAAACCATCAAAGTTCCAGGCGGCGGAGGGAATTTCACTTGTCTCCCTGATGGATCAAAGTGCTATGCAGGTTTAAGGAAAGACAATTCAGTCGGAGTAATTGATATGGCGAGTCAGGAGCTGATTAAAGTCATAAAAACCGGTAAAAACGGAAACCGACTCTACTTAAATCCTGCTAATTCCAGGTACGGAATTTTTACTAATGAGTCTGGTAAATCGGAAACTGTATCTGTAATTGATACCCAGAATGATGTTAAGGTCATTGATCTTGAAACGGGTTTGGGGCCACACAATGTTGCTTTTAATCCAGAAGGAACACGTGCGATTATTTCAACAAAAAAGGAGGATGTAGCAACACTTGTTGATACATCATCATCAGATCCTTCTAAGTGGGAAATAATTACTACAGACATTGATTCGGCTGTAGAAAATAACGGTGTGCGCTGGGTACCTAGTCCAAGTGCTATAACAGCTGCAATGAAAGGATTTGAATCTAAAGATGATCAAATAATGCAAATTGCTGCGTCAGAGTAGAATTAATATAGTTGGTGGTCGAATTTTACATGTAATGTTCGACCACCATTTTTAAATGTTTATCTATTCTCAAGAAATTAGTTTTTTGTTCGCAAATAAAACAATTGCTCTAATTTTAATTCACAGTCTAGGAGAATTGAATGAAAAATATAGAAAATATTTCAAGAAGGAAATTTATTAACTATACGATGGTTGGAGGGCTAATGGTTCCTCTCCTTTCAGTAATTCCTTCATCAAATGACGCACATGGCGCAATTTTTCAAACCCCTAAAGATTTAGAAAATTTGACGGAATTAGAAAGGATCCATTTGCCTAAAATAGCATTACCACCGGTTGTTGAAGATGGTGCCCAGGCATCAATAGTTTGTAGTGTTGACCACCCAATGGATGAAGACCACTACATAAAAAGCATTCAAATTATGAATTTTGAAGACCCTGTGGTAATTAAAGGGAAATTTTTCCTTACCCCGGCTAACGGAGAAGCATATATAAGTACTCAAATTCGTCTTTCTGGAGGTGAGGGAACAGTTTGGGTAGTAGCAGAGTGTAACAAGCACGGTAAATGGGCAGCAAATAAAAAGGTCACTGTAGCAGCTGGAGGTTGCTAAAGTGTTTGGCAGCTCTTTTTGGGCAAAAACTTTTTTATTCAAGGCCTGTTTTGCAAGTGTTCTTTTATTATTTTTGCTAACTCATACAGCCAACTTATTTGCTTCTGAAACTGAGCAAATCAGGATAATTACTACAAACGATTTACACTCCTATTTAAAGCCAATCTATTATCGCTACCTTGATGATATAAAACCCTGGGGGAAAGTATCCCGGGAAGGTGACTATGTTAATAAGGCCAAAATTGAAGGTAAAATCGGTGGTATGGCACATGTAGCATCAGTGATCAAGAAGTTAAAAGCAGAGAAACCCGGGAAAAATCTCGTGTTTGATGCTGGTGATACTTGGCATGGCGGAGGAATTACTTTTTTTGACAAGGGCGTTGCAATGGTTAAGATCATGAACGCTATTGGCTATGATGCAATGGTTCCAGGTAATTGGGAATTCTTCTATAAAAATGATCATTTCCTTGATCTTATTGACAAGGCGAACTTTCCGGTTATTGCCTACAATCTCGCAGACAAAGAATGGGAAGAACCGGTGCTTGATCAGTATATCATCCGCAAAGTAGGGCAACTAAAAGTTGCTGTTGTTGGCTATACTTATCCTTGGACAGCGCTGACATCAGCAATTTCAGGTGCAGCTAAATGGTATAAGTTTGGTATTAAAGAAGATGAAGCAAGGGATTTATTGGCGGAAATAAGAAAAAATGAAGATCCGGACATGGTAGTATTTATTTCACATGGAGGGTTCGGTCTTGATCAAAAATTTGCTAAAAGAGTAGATGGAATCGATGTAATGCTAAGTGGACATACTCACGATGAAGTACTGGATCCTGTAGTTTGGAATGATACACTGGTCTTTCAAGGCGGTGCTCATGGGAAATATGTAGTGAGTCTGGACCTGGAAATAAAAGATAAAAAAATTGTTGATTTTGAGTATCGGCTCAATAAGGTTATGCAGAACAGGATTGATCCTGACCCTGAGGTTTCAAAATTAGTAGAAGAGGCATACCTTCCTTATGATTCTGAATTATCAAAAACAATAGGCAGCTCTGATGTTTTAATGCATCGGCGAGACTTTTGGCAGAGTACAGTCGGTAACTTGATCACAGATGCAATGAGGGAAATCCAGAAAACAGACATTGCTTTTTTCCCAGCCTGGCGTTTTGGAGCCTCGGTATTGCCAGGAAAGATAACCAAGGAGGATATATATAATGTTATTCCGACAGAAGGTCATATTTTTACCTTTTCAATGAGGGGTAAAGAGATAAAAAATCTCCTTGAAAATATATTAAGTTCAGTAGTAAACAGAGATCCATATACCAGGGTAGGTGGTGATATGATTCGATTTTCTGGAATGAAAATTATTTGTGATCTTGTAAAACCTGCCGGCAAAAGAGTTTTGAAAATAAATATAGGAGGAGAAGAATTTAACCAGGAAAAAGCCTACAGTGTTGCTTCTGCTCACACAAGGTTTCAGAATAACCCTCTATTTGGTGCAACTCATGTGAAGGATACCGGGAGAATGATTGTAGAAGAATTAATTAGCTACATTGAGAAAAAATCTGTAGTAAAATCAACCATGGATGACAGGATCAAAGTGTTAGCTTTTGAGTAATTTAAAAACATTGGCTTAAATAATTTAACTCGAGAAAAAGTATGGCAGAAAAGATAAGACCACCTCGAATAAGAGTTTCCAGGCGAATCAAGAAAAATAAGGTTTTCAAGGTAAAGGTAAAGTTTGACCACCCTTCGTTCACTGGACTGGCAATGGCTGATGACACATCAGACCCGGTTTTTAACAGGGCAATTCCAGTTACTTTTATAAGAAATATGCTCGTATACTACGGAGATGAACTTGTCAGCCGCTTAAGGTTATCCTCAGGTATTGCTGATGAGCCATTATTTACATTTAAATTAAAAGCCATTAAGGAAGCACCAGTAAAGGTTGTATTCATAGATAATTTTGGTAAACGATGGGAAGCTTCTAAAGAAATAAAATTTAAGGGCTAAATTCAATATTTTTTTAGGCATTTGTTAACAACTTAAACAAATTATATTATGAAGAAATTTTCAAAAATTTTTGTGATTTCTTACTGTTTTTCTTTTTTCTTTTTCCAGACAATTTTTGCGGGAACAGTGGTAGATAAATTTAAAATTGAGGGAATCCGTACCATTGCCAGTACAAAAGCATTACAGTCTGAACTATTAAAAAAGCTGGATATTAAAATTTTAGATTTAAATCTGAAAAGTACGGATTCTGGATGGCCAGTTCTTAGGGTTGAATATGATCCGGAAATTGTTACTAGAACCAAAATTGAAACAGCCATTGGCGAAATAGAAGATCCTGCTGGACACAATTATAAAGTGCATAAAGGACCACTGAATGCCAATGCAAATCTTATTGAAGAAGAGAATCAGGCTATGATGAAATTTGGCGATTTGACCATGGATTTAAAACAGGTTAATAATCCGACAGTCGATTTTGATTCTTCGATCAAACGTGGAAAGGACATGTTTGTAAAAAACTGTGCTAAGTGTCATGGGCTGAACGGGAATGGATATGGAGTAGTTGCCCACGGATTTACAACTTGGCCGAGACAGTTGTGGGCATGGTATAAAGCAGATAGTGCAGCTGATAGTTACTTGTATTGGATAATTGAAAATGGCAAATCAGATATGCCTCCTTGGGGACTCGTTCTTTCGGAGGAGGAAAGATGGGATTTGATAAACTATATTAAAACAATAAAAAAACCTGAAGGGAATTAATAATTAATATTCATAACCAGTTAAAAGCATCATGATTCCATAAAAATATCCACTATGGACGTTTCAGAAGATATTGTAACAAGACATTATTCTGGAATGAACTTTGATGAGGTGCTTGAATACTTAATCCAGGAAGTTAAAGCCCGAAACTATATTATTACTCGCATAAACAATATTGATAATATACATGACCGTCTTAACGGAGATGCTGCAAAAAAGTTAAAATTCAAATTTTACAAAATTGTGGAATTTTGTAACCTGGAAAGTTGCAGCCAGCTGATTTCCACTGACCTTACAGCTGGAGTTTTTATGCCTGTGAAATTTGCAGTCTATCAAGCAGATAACAAAGAACAAGTATTTATCTCCTTTTTAAAACCTACCGCTTTTGCCAGTATTTTCAATTCTGATGGAATGAAGAGAATTGCAGAAATATTAGAAAAAGACATGTATGAAATTCTGGACGAAATTATTTTCTAGATGTGGAATACTTTTTTTAATAGCTTTCCCAATATCAGTTAATTCTCAAATTGTTACCTCTCTTAACACCCATCAAGAAGCTGAATTAGGAACAGAAATAGCTCACGGCGTAGATTCTACTCCAAGGTCTGCAGATTTTAAAACATCCCCTTTCTATTTTGGTGTGAGTACTCTTTTGCATCAAATTAAAAGTCTTTTGAATATCAAACAATCGTAAGTATCCTTGATTCTCTATCATGCATAGATTCTCTGCTCACCAGTGGTACACCGCAATCACTAAATGTCTGGTATGTTTCTTAACGGCACTGATCATCCTGGTCTCCACTGCAACAGCGTTTGAGCATGAAGGGTCATCGGTAAATTTTCAGGATTACAGCCGTGATGTAATCAGGAAAAACAGAGAGAAAAACAA
>Ga0208765_1000660_pt1 | contig 22590 bp, 22 predicted proteins | sample ETNtaG_2_FD_185783 | JGI IMG/M metagenome (GOLD analysis project Ga0208765, IMG submission 185783) | Marine microbial and viral communities from oxygen minimum zone, Eastern Pacific Ocean - ETNP201406SV203 (SPAdes) (version 2) | ecosystem: Environmental > Aquatic > Marine > Oceanic ...
TGCCCCAAAAGTGATAGAGATTTTTTCCAGATGGATTATCCATTTTTGTTCCCATTTCCAAGCGGTAAGGCTGAATCAGGTCTAATGGTCGCAGTAAACCATAAAGGCCGGATAAAATTCGTAAATGTTCCTGTGCATAGTCAAAATTATTTATGCTGAAAGTGTTTGCTTCCAATCCACTATATGTATCACCATTAAACGCCAGTGCAGCCTGCTTCGCATTCTGTTTAGTAAATGGCAAACTCCAATCATTAAAGCGCTGGACTGTTAAATTTGCTATATTTTTACTAACACCCATTAGATTCATGATCTCATCAAAGGAATAGTCCTTGGCCTGATTCACAAGTATTTTTGAGTCTTCAAGAAACTGACATTGTGAGAATGCTTTTATAGGTGAAGTCTCATCAAAGTTAAGTTTTTTCGCGGGGGATATAACTGTTATCATTTTCTACCTAAATGGTTTTATTATTTTAAGCATAAAAATTACAATAATATGCTACATTTTGGGCGCAGTATTTAAATAAACTTCGTTACAAAATGAACAAATTTAGGTAGTGTTTATTTGATCCCAATCCTCTTATAAATAAATGGTAATAACTAAGCTAGTTAACTTGCACTAATTACTTTATTAAAACCATTTTATTAGTCTGTATATATTGTCCAATCTGTAACTGGTAAAGATATATACCTGCGCTTACATGCTTTCCATAGCCATCTTTACCTTCCCACCTAACAGTGTGATATCCCGGGTTTTTAATGCCGCTATCCAAGACCTTAATTCCCCTTCCCAATGCATCAAATATTTTCACTCTTGCCATACTTCTTTCAGCGAGATAATACATAATATTTGTTGATGGATTAAAAGGATTGGGATAATTCTGATAAAGTCTAAACTCATTCGGAAGAATATTAACATCCGTGATTTCTCCAAGATAGGTACTATTTAACGTACCAGGAGTTCCATTACCAGTAGATGCTGCCCAAAATGAATAATGCCCGTTATCTTGCAAAGGGTTAATAAGCTCAAGAGTGGGCCCATTGCCATCAGGTTCTAATGGCCATGGTTCTTCATCATCATAGGTTAATGAGTCAACTAATAAACCGCTATTATCATATAGGCGGAGCAGTTCCCCGCCGCCACTAAGACCATAGCCCAAATCACCTATATAAGACTGAACGCCTGGAAAGTGATTTTTAAAATCAACGGTATCTCTGCAAATTATTATATATTCATTGGGTTCTAGCAGCGTACCCTGAGGAATAGTAAAAATATGGTCATCCGACTCATCCTTAAATTCCCAAGCACCCATGTTAAATGTTGAATCTGTAGGATTATAAATTTCAACCCAATCGTCAGGGTTAAAGTTATCAGATGAGTTGTAATTTATTTCATTTATCGTTGGGGTGAATCCAGTAAGCGATGGAGATCCGATTGTATAATCAAAAAATACTCTCTCTGCTTTTTGTGGTTCAAGTATAACTGCATCATCATCCCGTGCCCTGATATAATATTTTACATGCATCCCATCAGAAAAATAAGGAATGTAGGCACCATAAACCTGGTCACTTGCCCCTTCGTCATGATGGAGTCCATCATCATACATCTCAACACTTTCAAAATGAGTGCTTTGGGGACTATTAGTAACCATCAATTCCACCTGGGTTGCATTCTCAACCAAGGTATTAATAAACACTGTATCGCCTGGGGCTGGCGTCAGGTTATCCTGGGTAACGCTAGAAATTACTGGTGGTATTTTAGCAATTTCTGAGTCACTCAATAAATAATTTCTTCTTGGTCCAACGGTAGATGTAAGTCCGCATATGTGGATATAGTCCGTAATTAAGTAGTTGGTTACATTATAATGGTAATAATCACCCAAGGTAAAAGGGTAAAATAAATTTGGATCATCCTGAGCATATGATTCAATATTATCCTGGATCTCTGTTGCCCAATCGTAGAAATATTCAGTATTATAGATATCATTAATAATAGTTCGCATATGGGCAGTAAAAATGAGTTTATACAATGGAACTTGCATTAGTTTGCTAAATAATGGTCTATCTGGGTCATTTTCATAAAGGAAAGGCGGATGATTATATATCCAATACGGATTTCCTCCAAACAAGAGAAAAAGATTAATTAGGCTCCCACCAAAGGATTGATCTTTATCCCAGGGAATAATTTCAAATTGACCGTTGGTATTTTGATACAAATAATAATTATGGGGTAAAAAAGGAAATAAATAACCATCCATGTCAGGTATTACCAGTGCGCTAGCAAAATACCATAACACCCGGTCAACATTTAATATTTCCTCAATATTATTAATATCGTAGTTCAGTGTATAGATTAATTCTAATAGATCAGCCCAGCCATCTTCTGATTTTATTTCATAGCCTTTCTGATACTCAAATGCAGTAGAGTCTGCGCCATACCACACCAAATTTGGCCAAGCTAAATAATCTTCTCCATAATGAAACTGGGGTTCACACTTAAAAAATGTTCCCTGGTCATTGCCAAAGTGTTTACGCAAAAATTGTTTGTTAATCGACTCAACATTTACGTAAAGACCCAATAGTGTGCCATTCACAGATACATTCATATATCCTGCTTCGGGAGTAGGCAAATAATAACCAGCAGACAAATAACCGATTGTTTCTCGTACAAATGTTGGATCAAAAAGAGAATTTGATAATTTGAACTTCTCATAACTCATTACATCCTGGTCATTATGAATAAATTCAATATCGATATTAAAAGGGAGCTTGGGGTTTCCGCTATTTCTTGCCTCAACAAAAGAGGAATTCCCTTTATATCTAGCTCCTACGCTATCATAAATAACCCCATTAACGGTTAAATCTGCTAATAAATATGTCTTATCATCTACATCCCACCTGGCTTGTAGAATTGAATCATAGTCAGGGTTATAAAATTCAATATTTATGGAATGAACTGTATATGGATCGTACAGTTCTTGAGGATATAGAATTGATAATAATACTAGTAAAAGCGGTGATGATTTCAGCAAAGTGTTTTTTCTGACTTAGGCGTGTCTTAACCAAATATATTAAACAAAAGTCTCCATATCCTATAATTCGTTTTTCTACTGATCCATGACCAATTTTTATCAGGTAAGGTAGGCGGAATACTGCTTACATTTTTTTCATGCCAATTATTTGTGTAGCCGGTTACATCCCAAAGTAAATCAGCTCCATCAAGCCCCGATTCAACTACAATTTTTGCTGGTTCATAGCCATTATTTTTATAATCGTTATTATGAACCCAACAGGCATCAGGTATAGGATCCACATCATAAACATAATCTTCACCGAAGAATAAATCCAATCCTATCACTGCGGCCCCAAAAGATTGGTTATCATGAAATCTATTGCCCGTTACTTCAACACTGTCACCAGCCATGACCATTAAGCCAGTTCCCTGTGGAACATTACTCACGATTGAACCGGGTTCACCAAAATTCACATGATTATTATTATAGATATAATTATTCATGATCTTGCAGTTTATTGAAACTTTAGAAGGGTTATTTGGCAGTAGAAACACCAAAATACCACCAGCATTATCATATACTTCGTTATTCTCAACTAAAGCATTTACCGAGTTTTCGATCTCAATGCCGGTAACATTACCATAGGTAATATTGTTACGAACTACAATATCCTTTGATTGACCAACATAAATTCCCGCATCACTGATTCCAGTGACACTGCATTGTTCGACCAGGACCCCAACACACTCTACAGGATATATACCATAGAGGCCTGTATTTTCACAATGAACATTTCGAAAAGTGACTGCCTTGGATCGATTTAGCATTAAACCATTGGCTGTATAATCCTTGATCACAAAACCATTGATCTCAATGTTACTTCCTGTACCTACCGCAGCATCCGGTAATTTGTTTTGACCATTCAGAATAGGCCAGGCATTATTTTTCTTTTGCCCCATAATGGTGATATTAGATTTGTCGATCATTAACGTCTCTGAATACTCTCCAGTCATGACCATTACTGTATCTCCAGCTTGAGCCATTTCAATTCCATCCTGAATTTTATTCGATGGCCCAACGATTATACGCTGACCTGCACGTTTGAGATTGACTTGCTCTGGTTTCTCAAATGCCTTCACGTGCCCTGTTAATTCAATCGACTGATTTTCCAATGAAGGAACCACTGGCAATCCTGAAGGGACTTTATCTGGAATAACTGGTTTATTTGTTTCATCCGTAAGCGCGTGTAAAAATGCGACCATATCCTGTCGTTCATCATTACTAAGTTCAAACTTGCGAATCTTATCATCTAATGTCGCTGGTTTAAATCCATGAGCTGCACCACCACCAGCAGCATAAAAGTCAATAACCTCATCCAATGTTTGGAAAGCACCATTGTGCATATACGGTGCTGTCAGAGCTATATTTCTCAAAGTAGGAACTTTAAAGGCACGTTCATACCCTTTTCCAGCGATTTCCGCACGTCCCAAATCAGGTTCTTGATCATTGATATCTGGAACACCAACCACCTTGAAATCAGGGTTATTAAATGTCGGAAAATTGTGACATTCGAAACAGCGTGTTTTTAGGGAACGAAATAAATTGAGCCCGTGGCGTTCAGATTTAGATAATGCTAAATGATCACCTAAGGCATATTTATCAAATCTGGAATTATTGGCTATGATGGTACGCTCAAAAACAGCAATGGCAAAAGTTACATTTTCAAATGTAAGTGCTGGCCCTGGACTATTGCCAAAAACTTCATCAAATAATTTTACATATTCTGGTACCTGTAATAATTCCTGAACGAGTTCATCTTTATCCTGAGCCATTTCCTTCATGTCCTGAATTGGAAAAGAGGCCTGATGTTCCAGGTCATCTGCACGACCATCCCAGAACTGGAGGTGATTATAAGCAGAATTCCAGATTGTTGGTGAACCGCGACGTAGTATTTGTCCACTGCTACGGTTCTGTCCTATACCAGAGCCGCCCTGGCCCATCGATAATGCCCTATTATCTGTGAAACCAAGATCCGGATGGTGACAATGGGCACAGGAAATGGTATTGTCGCCAGATAGGATAGGATCAAAATATAACAATCTTCCCAATTTTTCTTTATCAACAGAAACAGGGTTATTTGCTCTAATGGGCATGAGAGGATAGGCTCTGCTCAGATTTGCAGAAGCGGTAATATTCCCAAAATAATTATCAATAAAATCTTGCTGGTTAACGGTACCATAAGCACCGCCCATTTTCTTATCCAGAGACGAAATTGGGATGGTTAATAACACCATAAAGATAATGAAAACAATTCCAATAATTTTAATAAGTCTGTTCATTTATAGTGTGACATGGGGATTGTTTTTATCGATCATGCTTTAATTCTAGACAGAATCTTATAGCTAATTTCTTCGGTCTTTCCTAACGCGCCTTTCTGTACCACTTCTATAATTACTGTCTACTAATTGATCCTTTTTTCTGCGGTTTTCATCTCTACGATCCTTGTTCTTTCTTTTTTCTTCCATTTTACTTTCCTTTCTTAACTAATTGTTATACCATTATTTTTCAAAACTTACGGATGGTAACGTATCATCTAAGTATTAGAATCATATTAATTATGCTTCAGATATTTGCTGTCCATTGGTTCCAAAAGAGACCATAGTCATAACACCGGAAAATATGCGGTTAATAATTTCCAAACGCTGGTTTTCATTATTTATCTCAATGAGCTGTTGCTTTATTTTATTAGGCAGATTTATAAGCTCGATGAAATCAAATGATTGATTCTTGGACATATGGCGCTCCATATCTTCGTTCAATCCCAGTTTCAATAATATATGCAAGTATTGGTCTCGTGTCTTTTCTAATAAATCTGCCGAAGCAGGTTCATGGTCTTCAAGATATGTAACCTTACCAAGCCAAAGATGATCATTTTCCTGTGTTTTACTATCAATCCGAAAGCACCGCTTCCCTTGGACGATAATATCATATTCACCAGAGGGGTGTTCTTTCAATACCCGGATTATCTTTACACTGCAGCCAATAGTTTTTAAGCCTTTGTTTTCTTTCAAAACAATCCCAAATGGATCACCTGTCTCAATGCTATCCTTTATCATCCGCTTGTAGCGCGGTTCAAATATGTGTAAAGGAATCCGCTCCTTGGGCACCACGACGATATCTAAAGGAAATAATGGTAAATCATTCATAGGACTATTTAAACCTGACTATTTATGTCCAGTTTCATCGAGGTAGGTTCATATCAATATCTGCTAAAACATAGGCCATTACAGCCATGGCGGCAACACAATGATTGAACTCATTAATATCAATTTTATCGAAGGTATCAGCATTAGTATGGTGGTACCAAAAGTATTTTGCCCCATCCACCTTCAAGGACATAACAGGAACACCTTCATCATTAAGAGGCGCCACATCTGCAGCCCGGCCACCAGCAGTTATTTGATTTGCCTTTATTGAAATCAATAATTCAGAAATCGCATCTACAATTTCTTTTGCCGCCTGACTGCCTGTAAATCCAAATCCACTAGGTTTAAAGACACCACCATCTGATTCGATCGCAATTATATGTTTATCTAATTCATCATAATGAGCATCTCGATAGGCTTTATTGCCTTTACCACCATTTTCCTCATTCGTCCACATAACCACACGCAGGGTTCTTTTTGGCCTTAGGCCTAGGTCATGAATCAATTTTACCGCATACCAGGCAGCTACACAACCGCCGCCATCATCGTGGGCGCCCTGACCTACATCCCAGGAATCAATATGACCGCCTAAAACAACAATCTCATCGGGGTTTTCAGAACCTTTAAGATCGGCCACTATATTTCTGGACCAGCGATCCGGTTCCATACGGGCATCCATTTTTAATTGGATCACAATCTTTTCACCGCTTTTCTGTTGACGACTTAACATAATTGCATCCTCTATGGTAAGGGCAGCATGGGGAATACGTGGTATACCCTTGACATAAGCCATCACACCTGTATGAGGAGTATAAAGTGTAGCCGAACCTACAGACCGAATCAAGCTTGCTACAGCACCATACTTTGCTGCTTCGCTTGCACCTTTATAGCGGTATTGTACAGTTTCACCATAGCTTGTAAATGGCGCATTAAATAACACGATATTACCCTTGACTTTATTTTTAACGATTTCAAGTTCAGCGAAACTATCAACAACCAATACTTCAGCGCGAATACCTTGCTTTGGAGTGCCAATACTGCCACCCAAACCAAGCATTGCCAGATCTTTTTTAAATGGTTTGATTAATCTGGCTGATTCTGATCCCCTAACCCAGGCTGGTACTTTTACTGGTTCTCCTTTTACTATGTCAAAACCATCCTGGTGCATTTCGCCTATAATCCAATCCAGAGCATATTCTAGGTTTTTCGAACCACTCAGTCGAGGACCGAACGTGTTGCAAAGATAACCAAGCTGCTTATATGCGCCACTATCTGTGAGCGCTGCTGTAATAAGTTTATTTGCTTGTGCGCCATAATCAGCGACAATGGAACCACCGAAAATATGGTGTGAGATGAGCAATAACACCATTACGCTATGGATTAGTTTTATCAAATAATTCTTAATTATGCAAATACTTGCGATTTTAACCACTATTATTATTGATAAAGTCTACCACTATGTGGGCAAGTTCCGGTCCTTTTTCTTCTTGTAAAAAATGTCCGGCCCCCTTGATAGTTTTATGTGACTGGCCTTTCGTCCCTGGTATTAACTTTTGGAAATAACCGTCTCCTCCTGCAGTAATAGGATCAGAATCACTGAATGCAGTCAAAAATGGCTTTTGCCATTTTTTCAGGACATCCCAGGCCTTGCGGTTGGGTTCAGAAGCAGGATCGCTCGGGCTTGTTGGAACCAGCATGGGGAAGCGCCGCGCTCCAGCTTTGTATTCCTCACTTGGGAAGGGAGCATCATATGCATCCCGTACTTCTGCGCGCATTTCTGCAACACATCCCGATGCAATAATCTTACCAACCTTGAAAATAGGCGTGTTCTGAGAAAATTGCTGCCACTGGATGAACGCCTCTGGTGTATTATATTCACCAGTGGGTAAGAATGTGTTGGCCGCCACAACACGCTTGAATCTTTCCTCATGTTCCGCTGCAATGCGCAGGCCAATCAAGCCACCCCAATCCTGGCAGAAAAGTGTAATATGCTTAAGATCCAGTTCTTGAACCAAAGCTTTCATCCAATCTACATGGTTTTGATAAGTGTAATCTTCTTGGTTAACCGGCTTGTCTGATTTGCCAAAACCCACCAGGTCTGGTACAACAACTCGATGCCCAGCACCTGCAATAATCGGTATCATTTTACGGTATAGATAGGACCAGGAAGGTTCCCCATGGATAAGTAATACCGTTTCACTATCACTTATGCCCTCATCCAGATAGTGAATCCGCACCTCATCACATTGTAGATAATGAGATTCAAAAGGATAATCAGACAGATCAATAAATCTGTCCTCGGGTGTACGTAAAATTTCCATTTCCTTAGCCACCTCCTTCTTTATACCAAAAGAAAACGATATTAAACCCAACCAAAATCATGCCAGCCCTTTCCACTGGTATTCCCAGAGACCAATCATCTGGTCATCGGTTTGAGTAAACATAACATCATTGAATACTTCTGCAAAAAGAAAAAAACTAGCAAAGGTAAAAAACAACCGAAATTTCATTTTGAGTGTCAAGATGCCCTTATAAATATCATTTGACCAAGAGCATTTTTACTGTCTGTAAATAATTCTCACTGGATATGCGGGCAATATAAATACCGCTAGGATAATCAGTCCCATTCCATTCCACGTTGTGTTCCCCAATGGATAATGTTTCGCTGATCAGTGTTATTATTTCAGTACCATTAATATCATAGACGTTTACACTTACAAATTCGGATGTGGGGATAGAAAAATTAATCGTAGTCTTTGGATTAAAAGGATTGGGATAGTTGTAGGAAAGATTATAATGACCAGGTAAAGTTTCTATTGAAACCACGTTAAGCGGGCTGGAATTCACATAAATCTCGTATTGCTGGATATCGGTCTGTCCCGTACCATAAACCACTTCATTGCCCAATTCAAAATCGGCAAAATATTCATTAGGATCCAACATACCTTGATTTACCAAATGATTTACAAAATGGTGGATTCCCAATACAGCACTGTATTGGGGTATAGCTGATATAAATGCAAAATAGGTCCATGAGTCCCAATTGGCTTGGTAAAGATAATAATCGAAACCATCAAAGGTAACTGTACTGATAATATTTCCTGCCGGATTAATAAGATTGCTGTCCATCCAGATCATTACTTCGGTCGTAATTCCTGTTTCAGATGACATTGAATCAACAGTTACCCAGAATTCGAAGGCCAAATTATGAGATCCTGTAGCAACCATATCCAAATCATAGACCACATAAAATTCATCCAGGTTTTGGATCTTGATCGGTAGCGCCTCATTGGTGGAAGTGCTGCTCCACGGTTTCTTGCCAAAAATTACTTCTGGGTACGCCTTGACATCCGAGTTGCCAATTGGCCAATTCCAATTCCAGCCAAAATGTACATCATTGTCAGTGCCAGTATGATAGATGCACTGAGTAAAATCAGTGATGCTGCCCTGGCCCCAGATATTATTCTCCACTAGATAACTCCCCCCAATTGCAAACTGAGACCAGCCATTACAGTTAAATGTTGTATCCTGAGCCCTAGTCATTACGGATATAAATAATACTAAAATTGCTATTTTCATTAATTTTTCTCACCAACTGTAAATCTGGGAAAAAATTGACCAGTTGTATTTATGTAATCTTTGTAGGCGGAACCAAATTTATCAACCATGTGCTTTTCCTCTTTTTGGACATGCCAAGCCCAAAATATATGGATCGGGATCACAAAAATTATCAGCATCCAGGACTTGTAGGTCAAAGCCATGATTCCTGTTCCGCTCCAAATAAAAGCTGAATAAATAGGATGCCGTACGAATTGATACGGACCCGTAGTAATCAGAGTCTTGGCTCTAACGGAAGGCGGCAAAATAATATGACTCCATACGAGTAATACTGCAGCATCAATACTAAAAAGTACAATTAATATCCACCGAAATATTGGCGCAATACGCATTTCTGGAATAGATAGCAAAGTGCTGATCTGTAATGCTAAAACCCAAAGCAAACCAGTTGTTAATATACCAGTGGGTCCAGAACCAAATATATTATTATATCTGCCAGCCATTTATTTAAAATTAGTGGTTTTATTATAGATAACATTGCCGCTTTTGACAACCACAAACAATAATACTTAATTTGCAGGTATATAATAGTTACAATCAAAAGGATAATTGAACAACAAGCAATTAATTTATGGCTGTTAAACTAATTACCGATATACCTGGCCCAAATTCTATAGCATTATTAGAACGCAGAAAGAATAGTGTAGCAAAGGGCCATGGTTCAGTATGTGATATATTTATTCAAAAAGCAGAAAGTGCCCTGTTTACAGATGTAGATGGGAATATATTTATTGATTTCGCTGGCGGTATAGGTTCTATGAACGTCGGTCATATGCACCCTGAAGTGATAACTGCAGCAGAAAAACAACTGCAGAAATATATCCATACCTGCTTTACGGTTGCTCCATACGAGGGTTATGTAAAGCTGGCTGAAAAATTATCGAATAAAGCACCAATAAATAGTGCTTGCAAAGCGGCCTTTTTTAATTCAGGAGCAGAGGCTGTGGAAAATGCGATAAAAATTTCCAAAACTTATACTGGGCGGGAAGGTGTATTAGTATTTACTGATGCATTTCACGGTCGAACATTGATGACTATGACAATGACTTATAAAGATGACCCCTATAAAAAAGGTTTTGGACCCTTCGCTCCACAGGTACACCGCTTGCCCTTCCCAAGTGAAGATCAAGAATTAACATTTGAAGGTATTGATTTTGATCCAAAAAGCATTGCCTGTGCTGTAATTGAACCGGTTATAGGCGAAGGAGGCTTTATTCCTGCAACTAAGGCCGGAATGATTACTCTAAGCAATTTTTGTAAAAATAATGGTATCGTGCTAGTAGATGATGAAATACAGACAGGATTTGGTCGTACGGGAACCTTATTTGCCATCGAACAATTCGACATCGAACCAGACTTGATCACAGTAGCAAAGTCAATCGCGGGAGGATTCCCTTTGAGCGGTGTTATTGGTAAGGCAGATATTATGGATAGTGTTAATACAGGAGGTATTGGTGGCACATATGGCGGGAACCCTGTATCCTGCGCGGCAGCTTTGGCAGTTCTGGATATTATGGAAAAAGAACAAATCCTAACTCGGGCGCGACATATTGGAAGGCAAACAAGATCCATGGTTCAGTCCATAATTGATGATTGTCCATGGATAAAGGAAGTTCGCGGAATCGGTGCGATGATCGGAATTGTTATCATTGATCCAGATTCAGGTGAACCGGATAAACTACGTACTGGACGCATACACCAGTATGCCCTGCAACACGGACTGATTATGATTACCGCAGGTACTTATGGAAATGTGATCAGGACCTTGATGCCGTTGATTATTGATGACCATACTCTCGCAGAAGGATTAAGTATTTTATTAAATGCATTAAAAAAGGCATAATAATTTTATCCTTAAGTAGAATTAATTGGTTATTTAATAAAAATTTTCCCTAAGAAGAGGATTCCAAGGTATAGGATACTTGATTTACTAAATACTATAGGAATGACTTGGCTATTTTTTAGTGCATTTTATAACGAGACTTCTGGATTTTAAGTAAATCAAATTTTTAGTTAAAAATGGCGGTAAAAAATTACAAAAAACGTAGTCTTGTGGTTTAAATCCTGTTTCATCTAATAACGAAAATAACTGATTCTTTGAAAACTTATGTTTGTGGGGATTCTCAAATTTTAATCTAAGAAAAAAATAAAGTATTTGCAGAATAGTGATGTCACCCCGGATTCTTTCCTGCGGTATTACAATCACAAAAGTACCCCCATCCTTTAACATTCCATTGATATTTACCAAAAAGTCTTTGGGGTCGTCCACATGTTCCAAAACATGTGAATTTATTATAATATCAAAAAACGATGAGTATTTCTCGAAAAAATTCTCTGTAATCACTTCCGCTTTTATTCCTTTTCTTTTACAAGCGGCGATGGCCGTAGGATTTATGTCTGCCCCCATTACATTATATCCATAGGCCTGTTTTACAAATAAAGCATGCCTACCAGTGTTGCAGCCATAATCAAGAACGTTACTATTTTTATCTGCAGCGGCAAACTTAACTACGCTTTCGTTTTCGTATTTCCCAAAGCGGAAAATGTTTGTACATATCCAAACCGAAAAATCCATGAGCTTGGGATAAAAACGATCATATGGCATATCTTTAATCATATTATTAAATACATCAAATTCTTTTAAGGCAGGTTTTTAATTAAAATCAGTTTATCAGAATTTATGTGTAACCGAGCAGGTCTTTCTCCACTTCTTGTAATAACTTGCAAATTTCCACCAGGACCAAAAAGTATTCTTCTGCATTGCAGCAAATATTTTTCGTTGATATTCTATTGATTGCTCAGGACTCATGCGGTAGGTTCTTCGCGGTTTCCCATGGGTCCCTTTTAACACCATCCACTGACCCTTTACATAAATTAACGTATGTTTTGAAGCCTCTCCACCCGTAGGGTTAATCAGATAAACATGAGTCAAGTCCTCAACACCAGCCAGTTTACGCCGCCAGTTAATAGATAATACAGGTGTCTGCAATGTGACTCGTGTAAGTGGTGTGAACAGTACATCCAGTATTCGCCAGGATTCTTCCAAACTGATTTTTCCATCCTGCGAGTGGGCGATCATATTCTGGATATTCTGTACCTTGATCGGTACAATAAAATCAACTTCATCGTGTTTTATCCCGGGTTCAAAATTGAATCTTTCACCGGTATGGTGAATAGTAAACTCTTCACCAGTTTCCTCTACGGTAACACCAAGGTGATTGAAAATGCCTCGGAAATAATCTACTAGTTCGGGAGTTTGCAAAATATTCTCCCAGGCTTGTAAAGATGATGTTACCTGGGTATATGCGGTATTAAGTAAGATGAATGTAATGATGAATGCTTTTCTCATATCCAGATCTTTATTGGGAAAGTTATTGTGGCTTATATATTATCAATATTTATTTCCATACCAGATAAATCACCAAATGAATTGTCAATTTGAAGCGGATTTATTGAATAATGAATGATGCAATCACCCCGTCCTTTATTTCGCCTGCTAATGGTGACTTTCAGTGTATCAACTAGCCACGTATAAGAAAAGCCAAGGCCTGATGCTTCTTGATTATAATCTAAACCATACTTGCGAATATAAATATCCCGTAACGCTTCTGTGTTTTCATAATTATTTGAAGAGATTAACTTTATTTCTGTTAGTTGATAATCAATATAACTCATATGCAGCGCAAAAGGTTCTTCAATGCCATTTACAATATACCAGTAATTAGGTTGCGTGTAGCTAAACCCAGGATAACGATACCAACTTAACTGACCATTGTCAATTAACTGATCTCGTTTATCATTCACAGTAAGCAAGTGATCACCAAAATTGAACGTCAATAAAACTCCATCCGACAAAGTTGATCGTACCGATGGCGATTCTTCCGCGGGAAGAATAACAGTCAAACAAATAATTAATAGAGCAAGAATTGGTAGAGGTACTAACATCAAGGAAATCTAGGGCTAATTGCCGAAATATTAGAGTAGTAGATAAAAAAGGTTAAATGATGCCAGATACTGCTTTATTCAGTATCAGTAAATACAATATTCATTGTGAAATTATCCAGCGGTTCACGTACCCACCAAAATTCTTTCTTATTATTCTGCGGTTTAGAAAAATTGTAATAATAAAATGTAAGACGCATATATTTTGGCTTTTCAGATAATTGCCTGTCCTGCCTTAGAAGTGCCAGCACTTTTTTATTTCCCTGTCGCAAAGCTCGTAAAAACCGAGCAAACCAGTAGCTATGTCCCAGATAACTGGTAATATGCGTTTGAATATTATCTAAAATCTGCTGCCTTTCCCCGATTTGCATAGAATTCAGGTTTTGCAGTTCCAGCGCGGTTAAAAACTGATCTAAATGCAATTCACCCAATTTCATATCACCCTTAGTCATAACGTCAAGAAAACGTTTATACATTAAAAGAGAAAATTGTGAGTCCATTAATCTCTCGATATAAAGTGCTTCAAACCACATTTGCCAATCCAGTCGTGGCATATGTGGGAAAAAGAATCTTGGTCGCATTTGCAAAGCAACGGGTTTGTATTCAAATTCATAAGGGATCCAATTTTCTCCATCAGAACTATGCGATATGATGATTTCTGGGCGTTTGGTAGTCATGACCCGGAATAGACCATAGGAATTCATAGACCGAGAATATCCTGCAGACCGGACCAAGGATTGTGTCATTACTGAAGGAAAATTATCCTCGCTTGTAATGTTTGATCTGTTGCCCCGTAGATCTAGGCGTAAGTAATAACACCCTGTCCAAACAAACATGAACAATGCTAGAGAACCTAAAGCAGATTGCAAACGCCTAGTTAACCCAATGCGGTAGTTTTCACTATTTTTTTGTTTAAATAATTTTCTTATGTATTCTGGGACAGTCGGGTCATCTAGTAATGTCAAGCATAGTATTATCGTTAGCAAATTAAAGAAGCCATAGTTACCAGTAATTATGATCATCACCTGTAATAATATAATGCCGGCAACGGCAGTGTTTTTTAACCGCCTGGGCAGGAAAATAAAAAAAGGCAGAATAAGTTCAACTGCATAGGTAATGAGTAGTGCTGATTTTTGGAACCATAAGGGCAACAAATGAAAATACCAGCTGATCCAAGACGGAATTGGCTGGGTCCAATAGTGATAATTCAATGCAGTAAGATCCAACCAAGTATTTGTATCTCCTGATCCAAAATGGGTGAATTTTACAACACCAGATTCGAACATTAATTTAAACAGTAACAGCCATAACAACCATCGTCCTATAGCATTAGGCTCAGTGAATTCATAATACTTCGCACGCGACTTCCAAGGCAAATAAAATAATGAGAGCAACATTGTTTCCAACAATAATAGATCCCATTGAAAATTGAGAAAGGGTGTGGCAACTACTTGTAGTGAAAGATAACAACTCCAACTCACCAGCAATGAGATGGGAGAAAACAAACCAAGAATCAGCAACAATGCTGATAAACAACCAGTAATAAATAATGCCGCCATACCGGTAGTACCCGGAAAAAACCACAACCAGGTAGGTTTTTCCAGCAACCACAATGCTGTCAATGGACCATTTCCATTATTCAAACGTGCTTGATCAAGATTTTCGCTAAAGGGAACAATACCTTCAGGACCAAATAAACCTGCTGATTGCACCCATAGGGAAATGAAAGCTAACATAATAGTAATACCTAATAGCCGGCCATAGAACCAGGTGCTAATACGATAAGAAGGCAACACAAAACTCTTACCCCAGAAAACGCGCACCAATCGCGCAAAGATCTTTCTATTATTGGCTACAAATTGATACCCCCATTCTGACAAAAAAGCAAACCAACGAAATCGTTTATAAGCCCAATTGGCCCAACCTCGCCATGGATATTCCGCATAAAATCGATATATAGCAGCGGCGGATCGATAAGACTTTCCGGCTGGCGTAAAAAGGTAAACCGCTGAAGCATAGTCTTCTGTTGGAGCCTGAGGCCATTTTTGGTGCAGTGACTGGTAAGGAATTAAATCTACCTTATTTCCCCTTTGAGAATCAAAGCGCTGGGCACACAATCGACAGAAATTGCATTCCCCATCCCATACTAATATTGGTCTGGGAGGTTTGAACACTACTGACTTATTGGCCAAGATGATTTAACTAGCAGCAATAAGTTATTGCAAAATGATGTCTAAATTATTTTCAATCATTGCCATAGTATTTGGCGATTCTTGAAGTACCAGAATCATTCAGGTAATAGATCCATTTACCATATTTTTTAGATATCTCACCTTGCGTGATATCTTTGTAAGACCCCTCAATCTGTTCTTGACCATTCGCATACCATTTTTTCCAGGGCCCGTGCATAATACCGTTTCGATAAGTTTCTACAGCTAGTTTTTCACCATTCCAATGCCAATACAACCAACTACCCTCCTTCTTACCAGAAAAATAATACCCTTCTTTCCAAGCCTGTCCGCTTTCGTACCAGCTTTTCCATAAATCACTTTTTAATCCGTTTTTATAATAACCTTCATGCTCCTTGTGACCATTACTATACCAGGTTGTCCATATACCATTTCTCTTGCCGCGTTCAAATCTTCCTTCTAAACTGATATCACCATTCTCGTTTACATTAATAACTCTGCCAGTATATGGCTTGTTATCTAGTGGTTGGTAGTAAAAACCATCTCTTTTTTGAAGATTATTGATTCTTACTGCAAACTGGGCACTAATTAAAGAAATGAAAATTAAAAAACCAGCGAGTCTAAAATAATCCATGATGTTTTACCGAAAAATTCGATAACTGCTTATCGATTAAATTAAACTATTTTGCAACCCATTTTTCAGTTTGATTTGCCCAATCAATTTCATGGAAAGTGTTATTGTCATTTGGCATATCTGATACAAATCGCGTATACATTACGCCCGTTTTACGATTGAGCACCATCATTGCATTGGAACTTCCATAAGTACCAACATATTCAAAATCATTTTCCTTTTCGGCAACAGTCTGTCCCATGAAAAATAATGCACAAACTATTAACGATGAACCGGTGATTATACCCATGATGTATTCTTTCATTGTAACCTCCTATTTACTAATCTAGAACCGAATCTTGGGAATGTTCATTCATTTGTTCATACCACCGTTTCACAACTTTAAACAACTCCCATTTATCAAGTCCTTCAATACTAAAATATTTATCCTTGAAGGTATCGTAAAAATTTTTATTTATAAAGTAGTCCCAATCCCGCATGACTATAGTATTTGTATTTTTTGTAGCTACTATAATTCCCTCGGCCCAAATATCTAAAATAAGACACCGTAACGCATTTTCAGTGATATCCGGCCATTCCATATCATATAACTTGGCCAGGGTATCCGCTTTTACTTTATACAATAGTGCGCTCATTTGCACAGGAATCATTATATCTTTATCAAAAACCCGCTTTAACCAAGAAACTATACCATCAAAACCCATTTGAGCAAAACCGTTAACAACAAAATCTGTAGGCAGGTTATCAATAAAGTATTCAGGAGGGTCGGGATTGCGCACCAGTTTTCCTTTATATTTAATATATAATGGATCTTCTGGATCTAACCATCTGGAATCAAACACAACCATATTATTTATTTCGATTTGAAAATTATTTGACATTTAATTATATGAAACTATAAAATAACGACATAATAAATAAGAAATCGATACAACCATAATTATATGTTATTGGCACACTTACAGTAATGCATTTATTCTTCTTTGTAGAATTCCATGATTTCCTGCGCATATTTGGAGAACAGATCGTTGGGCATGGGTAATCCAAGATTATACTGCACTATTTTCCAATCTTGATCTACCAATTTCATCACACCAGTGCCTCTCAGATGACCATATTTATCATTTCTAACTAATTCATCAAACCAACAGGTCTGATCATCATCAGAGAAATATATATTTCTTTCGGTCATATGATAGGTCCAACCTTTCCCAGTTTCAAAGCGGATCATGCCATATTCTTGAAATGCATTCTTATCCCAGCGTTCATTAATATCTGTACCGAAAAAGATCGCGTCCTCTGCAAACAGATCAAAATATTCAGGTCCCCTGGCTTCAGAAGCATATAAATGTAGTTTATTTAAAACGCTGGTAACAGCTTGATCAAGATTGGTATTCTGGCAGCAAATTATTATTGGTAAAACTAAAATAAATAAGATTTTTTGCATTTTTGATCCTTTATATAATTGATAGATAAGGTTGAATTAGATATAGCTGTAAGTGTTTTCACTTTTGGTATTTCAAATTACATGAAATGTGATCATATTTCTTTTTATATATTCAATGAAAAAGTAGAATAATGCAATTACCAGAAATACTTGATAAGATACCCGTAAAAAAGCGAAAAATACTAGGGCCCATGGCCAGGTTTCTTCTTAATAAACATAATTGGAGTATTGTTGGCAAAATACCGAACAGGAAAAAAATGATCCTCATTGGTGTACCACACACAGCCTATAGAGATGCATGGTTTGGTTTGCTTGCTGTCCTGGCTCTTGATTTAAAGGTAAACTTTTTTGGTGCAAAATGGGTCTTTTCACGGCTACCTAGTCCTATTACCTTTTCGAGAAACCTAGATCGATTGGGTATGCCCTGGCCGCTGGGTTGGTTACAAAAATATATGCTTGTACGACTTGGGGGCATACCAGTTCTCCGCGAAGAAAACAAAGGTATGATTGAAAGCGCCACAGACATATTGAAAGGATTAGATAGTTTCATCTTACTCCTTGCTCCGGAAGGGGGCATTGAACATGTGGAACATTTTAGAAGTGGTTTTTATTACTTGGCAAAAAATTTAAACGTACCCTATGTACCAATAGCATTTGATTATAAAAACAGGCAGTTTAAGATACACCCGTACAGAAAAGTGTCAGATTCTTTCGAAAAAGATAACCAAGAAATAAAATATATTTTTGATGGCGTAGAAGGACATTACAGAACTTTCAAAGCATAACACCCCTCAATTATTTCTTAATTTTTCAGCAACATGGATAATAAACCACGCCCTGAACTATTAAAATATATTTAATATTAATCCGGTATTTATGATCATGATAAATAGCTGTTTTCTATTATTGCTGTTGATACCGATCTCAACCTTCTCTCAACGTTTAGTTATAAAAGATCTACAGACCAAATATCCGTTGAAAGGTGTAAATATCTATTCAACAAATCATGGTACAACAACTGATACAAATGGTGTTTGCAACCTTCAGGGATTCCTAATGAAAGATGAAATAATGATATCCCACATTGGTTATCTGGCAATCAAAATCACTAAAAAAGATTTTCCTGACACTCTTTATTTACGGGCAACTAATGTGCCAATCAAGGGTGTAAGTGTTATCAGTTTTAAATCTGAAAAAGAAAGAAAGCGTTATAATAAACTTGAACGCGATGTTATTAGGGTATACCCCTACGCTGTTTTGGTTGGCACACTACTCCAAGAATATTCAGCAGTGTTGGACAGTATCATCGAACTATCCTTTTTCAAACGCAGGAAAGAAAAGAAAAAAGTATTCACAGCCATTGAGAAGCAATTAATTACAACCCACGGGAAACGAGTACGCAGACTTACGAAAAACCAGGGCCGTATACTTATCAAACTGGTGGATAGGGAAACGGATTTCACTTCGCACCAGATTATAAAAGATTTCAGAGGATTCTTTATCGCTGGATTCTGGCAGCTTACTGCCCGCTTATTTGGTCACAATCTAAAGTCTAATTATAATCCAGAATTTGGTGAAGATAAATTAATTGAACATATCCTAAATAGTAGGATAGGGATATAACTGGAAAATTTTAGGGGCTTTTTCTTTGATCAATAACAATTTGATCGCAAATGGCCTGACACATATTTTTTATCTTCTCTTTGATATCTGCAAACGAATAGTTAATAATTATTCTGCCATCTTCATAGAAAATTTCTTCCAACGGTACACCCAACCAGAGATCCCCCATAGAATCCCAAATTTGGTATTCAAGAAAATCAGAATTGGTTATTCTATAAATTACAATTCTTAGATAACCCGTGTATTTTTCGCCAGCTATTTCTGGCTCTACAGTGAATACTTCCCAATTAAGATGTAAAGCAACATTCTTACCAGGATGATAGCCGTGATTCGTACAGTTTTCGATGTAAGCATAACTAATACCAAAAGGTAATGATTCATCCATAATCAACTTTATCGCATAATTGATGTCATCTATTTCACCAGCTGTTAAATGATAGGCAATAGGTTCTTGCGGAGCATTTATACAAACAATCTTACTAAAACCTCGGTACAAGAGTGTATCAGCTTGATTATCATTCTGTCCTACCAATAATCCAAAATAAACAATTAATGGTATGAAAATCTTCATTTGATCAATCCATGGTTAATTCGTCAGCTATAGGTAGTACTTCACCTTTTTTTATTTTCTTCATGGTCTCGTATTCACGAATGAGCAAGCCAAAAAGAATAACACCAATAACATAAAAAGCTGCCGTTATCAAAAAGATCTCATAATAGCGAAACTCTAATAACCGTAACCATTCAAACACTTTCGCGCTAACAAACCAGGAAGCGCTCCACAAACTGGAACTCAAAGCACTAATGAGTTCCTGATTCTTTTTACCGACATAATTCATTAATAGCTCATTAGCAGCCGGATGAGCCATATGCATCAGTGGCTGTCGCAGAATAAAGGCGATCACAGCAATCACAATAGCAAAAGAAAATTCAGCATAGAGTTCCATGATGGCCATGAAGACCAGGCAGCATATGGCCAGCGCCTGCACCACAACAATCGTCATCCAGTAACCATATTTCTTTCGAAGAAAGGGTACCAACAAAGAAAAAATAAATACTAGGAATGCGGTAAAACTGCCTAGCAGACTGAAATTACTTGATGTCAAACCAAATACAGAATTAAAAAACAAATTAACGAACGGTATGGTTAGACCGGCGCCAATAGAAATCAATACCAGCGGTGAGATTGCTTTGAAAATAAGCGACCAATCATAGGATTTACGTATCGAAAATAAATCGTCATTCCGTTCAGTATCTTCTTGTTTACCTTCAGTTATCCTTACTGCAAAAAATATGGACCCGGCGCCTAAAACCGTAATGATCCAGAGAATACTCTGTTCATTAAAGATTAATGTCCAGGATCCTAAACCAATGTAGCCTACCCAATCCAAACCGCTAATTAAAACACCCGAAAATATGGTCGCCAGGGACCAAGTTGCAGCGCTCAGAGAGAGTGCCTCAGTACTGTTTTTGGCAGTGGTGGTGCGAATAATAAACGGCAGTGAACAAACTCGCATGAGCATCATTCCGAAACCCCAGGATATAAAAGCCAGCTGGATTAATGGCACCACTTGGCGCTGAACAGATTCAATAATTAAACCGCTAGTAAGTGGTACGATCAGAGCAGCAAGGATAAAAAATGGTCTCAGTTTTTTACCGCGTATATAGATTCCCAGCGGCAGAGCAAAGGCCAATGCACTTATAAACCGTAGCGAGTTAAATGATGCAATTTCAGGATCGTTAAATCCCTGTTTGCGAAGAAATATGTTTAATATCAAGATAAAGGCAACATTGATTAGGTTTAGGGAAAATTCCAACAAAATGAGCAAATGTATCACCCGCGGAAGATCACGATAACTGCGAAATATCTTACCCAGCATAATTATTAGATTAGTATTTTATTAATGATCCTTTGTTTCAACTGCTAATATCCCAATCAAAATGTTTCTACTAACACAGTCGCAGTTGAAATCACTTATATTTAATCTTGAGAATTAGAATAATCCCAGCAAAAAGTAACGTTATTGTATTAGCTATAATAATTGGCAGGTCATTTTTTAAAACACCATAGAATAACCATAGAACTATCCCTATAGTCATTATTACATACATGATCAATGACAAACTTTTCGTATCCTTAGTCTTAATGGTCTTAACTGCCTGGGGGACATAGGCAAAAGTTGTACAAGCAGCAGCGATTAATCCAATAACAGTAACAGGATCCACGGATCAACTACTATATAAAAAGTTAATAATTTATTTTTAGTTAGCCTGTTAACTTTGAAGCGCAATTACGGCAAAATTTTGCATTCTCATTGAGCCCTTCTTCACCGCATACAACACAACGCTGTTCTTTAGCACTTTTGGCAGCAAAAGTAATCTCAGATGTCACTATCCCTGTCGGGACAGCGATTATACTGTAACCAAGAACCATGATAAAGGAAGCAAGACCCTGACCCAAACTCGTTTGCGGTACAACATCACCATATCCAACAGTAGTTAAAGTAACTACCGCCCAGTAGATACTGCGAGGAATACTATTAAATCCAGTATTTCCTGATTCAACCAAATACATAACTGAGCCCAGGATTATAACGATATTCATAACTAAAAAAAGCCAAATGAAAACTTTTCTGCGGCTGGCAATCATAGCGCGCATCAACATATCGGCTTCACCCATAAATTGGACAAGTTTCAATACCCTAAAAATTCGCAGGACACGCAAAACACGAATAATAGCAAAAACCTCAGTTCCCGGCATAAACAAACTCAGATAGGTAGGCAGAATTGCTAAGAAGTCAATTATACCAAAAAAACTAAAAATATAACTAAATGCTCTCCTGATACAGAAAATGCGAAGTAAATATTCCACAGTAAACATGATTGTGAATGTCCATTCAGCAATCCTGAAGATGTGGCC
>Ga0208765_1000661_pt1 | contig 22569 bp, 25 predicted proteins | sample ETNtaG_2_FD_185783 | JGI IMG/M metagenome (GOLD analysis project Ga0208765, IMG submission 185783) | Marine microbial and viral communities from oxygen minimum zone, Eastern Pacific Ocean - ETNP201406SV203 (SPAdes) (version 2) | ecosystem: Environmental > Aquatic > Marine > Oceanic ...
TAAACATCTGCCCGGATTTCTAGACCACTACGACGACTTGCGTCGTCGGGGTGCAGACAGTGTTATCTGTATTGCGGTCAATGATCCCTTTGTAATGGATGCCTGGGGACAGGCGCAAGAGGTGAAGGGACGCATCCGTATGGTGGCCGACGGCGATGGCGGCTTTACTCGGGCGATGGGTCTGAGATTAGATCTTGGTGTTTTCGGTCTGGGTAAGCGATCCAAGCGCTATGCCATGATCGTGGATGATGGTGTCATCAAGCATTTTAATGTCGAAGCGGGGCCGTTCGTGGGCAGCAGCAGTGCCGCTGATATGCTGGCGTTGCTTTAGATCCGTTTCCGGCTCAGTCCAGACCTGGGAGTGATGGCGCTAATTGCTTGAACTGTTGTTCGAGTGACCAGCCAATTCTAAGTATTGTAGCTTCTGCATATGGGTGGCCGTGTAGGCACAGCGATAGCGGAAGCCCTTTTTCCGACAGGCCATTGGGAATGGCAAGGCTGCACAGTCCCAAAACGTTTGTAGCCCGTGTGTAGTGAGCGGGCAGTAATTGTTCATCGACGTCGGCGACAGGTATAGCAGGTTCGGTCGTGGTCGGTGTCAGCAGGGCATCGATCCCTCGCATACTCGCTTTGAACTCAGTCCGCCAGTGTTTGAACTGCATCATTGCATTCAAGTAATCCCTGGCTGAACAGGTCTTTCCCGGTAGGAGCCTTTGAAGTGTTGTATCACCGATTTGTAGTCCAGTCTGTTCAACTAGTTCAGCGGCATGGGCATAGCCTTCCGCACTGATCACAACATTAGAGAGATTGCGGTACGTTTCAAACGAGTGGGGCAATCCCTGAGTGATGATTGTTGCGCCCAGATCATCGGCATGTTTCAACGCACGGTCGTAGGCGCGATTCACATCATCGGAACAGGCTCGCCTTTCTTCGTCAGGCAAAGCGGCAAGACAAAAATCAGTTAGGTCTTCTTTTGGTTCGATATGCGGATTGTCGAGCGGTTGATAAAGGGTGTCGACATGGTTGGTATCTGGACCTTGGAGAACATCATAAATCAGGGCCGCATCCCCAACGCTGCGTGCCAGCGGGCCAACTGTGTCCAGTGTGTGTGACAGCGGCATAACGCCGTGGTTTGAGATTCGTCCAAAAGTGGGTTTTAGTCCGACGAGGCCACAAAAAGCAGACGGTAGCCGTACCGATCCCCCGGTGTCTGTTCCCAGGGCAGCAGAAGTTAATCCAGCTGCAACGGCAACCCCAGATCCGCTACTGGACCCGCCGGGTACCCGATGGGTTTCCAGATCCCATGGGTTCCAGGGGGTGCCCAGATATTGATTGGTGCCCCAGCCGCCCAAAGCAAACTCAACCGACTGGGTCTTACCAATAATAATTGCACCGGCCTGCTGCAGCTTTTGCACGACTGTGGCTGACATCGATGATTGTCGGCCATCCAGCGCCCTGCTGCCCCAGCTTGTAGGGTGATCCTCATATTCAATGATGTCTTTAAGGCCAATCGGTATCCCGTCCAGCACACCAGTCGATTTACCACTCGCCCTGGCATCGTCCGCTTTTGTCGCTGCTTGTAGTGCTTCTTCAGCAAAAACTGCAGCAAAAGCGTTTAGCTTGGTGTTAAACCGATCGATACGTGCCAGATAGAGTGTCACCAGTTTGACAGAAGACAGGCGACCCTCAATAAGGGCTTTTCGTTGTTGTTCTATAGTCTGAGAAAATATAGCGGCTTCCATGTCCCTAGACCTTAACGTTAGTTAGTGTTCGACCGGTGCCGGTCACCATAACACAGGTGTCTCAGCGTTGAGTCCGTTGCCGTACCACTATGGTTGAATTGGGTGACCGGTACCTTTTAACATGTCACGCTGCTAGTTCGATGTCGAAATCGATGCCGGGTACATGCCACGGACGGGATCGCTAACGATGCCAACTGTACAGAGTCGATACAGAAAACAGGAGCAGGTTTAAAGTGCCTATTGCGACAGTCAATAACAATCAGCTGTACTACGAGATTCACGGTGAAGGTGAACCAGCAGTCTGTATGGGAGGCTGGGGAACTTATTGTCATAAAAGTGGGCGAGGTCTAGCACGCGGACTGACTGATAAATACCAAGTTTTAGTTTTTGATTATCGCGGTATCGGTCAGTCCAAAGACGATCTGAATAGTCCGGCCTCGATGAAACTTTATGCGGCTGATCTCATTGCCCTGCTTGATCAACTGGGTTGGAATAAGGTTCATCTGATTGGTTTGGTGGGTATGGGTTGTGGTGTTGCCCAGGAGGTCGCACTAAGTCGACCCGAACTGGTGAGAAGTATGGTGAATATGGGTTGCTGGTCATCAGTTGATGATTACCTGCGTGATCAACTAGAACTATTCAGAACAGTTCATCGCGAAATCGGTTTCGATGCTTTTCAACAGTTCGTCTGTATCTACTCCTTTCTGCCAGAGTTTTACAACCAGAACAAACATCGGTTGCTTGGACCGGACGGCGAGTGGGGTGAACTCAGAGATAACTACGTAACCCACGAACGGTTGGTGGACGCCTGCCTTGCACACGATACCAGCGATAGACTCAAAGATATCACTACACCGACCCTGGTAATCCATGCAGCAAAGGACATGGTCACGAGTCCACGAACTACGTTACCTATCGAACACGGGATTCCCGGTGCTGAAGGCGTGACGATGGAGAATACGGCCCACGTGGTTGTGGGGAAAGCCCAGAAGATTGAGTTTTGTAATATCTTGTTTTCTTTTCTTGATAAGCATTGAGTGAGGTTGCGGCGGTGGCTGGATACAATCCAATGGGAACCGAGCCGCCGCTTTCTATACAATCAGAGCGTCCAGGACATGTAGTAAGGATGTGCAGATGAGTGAAAATGTAACTATTGATGATAGGCTGAAGGGGCCACTATCCGGTGTCCGCGTGATCGAAATGGGTCAATTGGTGGCTGGGCCTTTCGTCGGTTCTCGAATGGCTGATTTTGGAGCCGAAGTAATTAAGGTCGAGAGTCCTGGCCGGGGCGATGCCATGCGGCACTGGGGGCATCATCGTTACAAGGGTCGAAGTCTCTGGTGGCCGGTTCTAGCACGAAATAAGAAAACGATCTCGGCTAATTTGCGGGAAAAACGAGGTCAGGACCTAGTACGTCGACTGATTGGACAGGCAGATGTCCTGGTCGAGAATTTCAAGCCAGGTACGATTGAAAAGTGGGGGCTCGATCCTGAATCTCTGCATGTCATTAATCCCGGACTCATCATTGCCCGGGTATCTGGGTTTGGACAGACCGGCCCCTATTCGAGTCGACCAGGCTTCGCAAGTGTCGGTGAAGCAATGGGTGGTTTGCGATACATCAACGGGTTTCCGGACCAACCTCCCCCGAGGACTGGTATATCCCTGGGAGATTCTCTGGCTGGTATGTTCGCCACTCAGGGGGTGCTGATGGCGCTCTACTGGCGTGACACAATCGGAAAAGGCAAAGGCCAGGTCGTTGATGCCTCAATTACCGAGTCGTGCTTTGCAATGCTGGAAAGTGCGCTGCCAGAATACGACAAGGTTGGTTTTATTCGGGAGCCCAGCGGAACCGGCCTTGCCAATGTTTCACCGTCGAATATTTTTCCAACCAAGGATGAAAAATGGGTGGTAATTGCAGCGAATCTGGATGCAATGTTCAATCGGCTGTGTGATGCGATGGAGCAACCGGAGCTTGCGGGTGACCCTAGATACAGCACCCACCAGGCGCGTGGCGAGAACTGTGATGAGCTCGATGCCCGAATTGCAGACTGGACGCGTGGATTCACTGCAGCCGAGTTGGATGTTCGCCTTGATGAGCATGGTGTGGTATCCGGTCCAATTTATTCAATAGAAGACATCGCTAATGACCCGCACTTCCAGGCGCGCGATATGATTCAGCGCTACCAGGATGATGATCTTGGCGACATTGCCGTACCGGGTTTCGTTCCGGTGCTGAGCGAAACCAAGAGCGAGATTGCCTGGCTGGGTTCGTCTGAAGTAGGTGCTCACAATGAAGAGATCTATTGCGGCTTGTTGGGCATGACCCAGACTGAATTACAGGCGTTGAAAAATGACGGCATCATCTAGCGGGATAGGTAATGTCTGTGTCTGTGACGTCGCTGCACGAGACGGACTGCAAAGTGAAAAACGAATTTGGACCGTGAATGAACGTGTCGAGCTGATCAATCGACTTGCCAATACCGGTATCCAGCGAATAGAAGCAGTCAGTTTTGTTAATCCAAAGCGGGTTCCGCAGATGGCAGATGCAGAAAAAGTTATGGCTCAAATTGAGCGCAAAGCGGATGTTCGTATTGCAGGGCTCGCACTCAACATGAAAGGTGTCGAAAGGGCGCTTGATGCGGGTGTCGACGAGGTGCGCTACGTGGTGGTCGCTAGTGAGACTTTTAATCAAAAAAACCAGGGGGCAAGTATTGCGGAGACTATGATCGGATTGGAGTCGATCGCAGGTCGCGTCAAAGCATCCGGTAAGGTGTTCTCGGCCGTGATTGGGGCATCATTTGGCTGTCCGTTTGAAGGTGAAGTCACGACATCAGCTGTGGTTGATATCGGCATTCGCCTGGGGACTCTGGGTGTAGACGAGATTCTGTTGGCGGATACGATCGGTTGTGCAGTGCCCAGTCAGGTTCGTGAGCGCGTGGGCGCGCTGCAGTCGGCGCTGGGGAATTCCACAGCTGTCGGGTGTCATTTTCATAACACTCGCAATACAGGAATTGCAAATGCCGTCGCCGCAGTGGAATCAGGCGTGCGTATTCTCGACGCGTCTGTTGGCGGTATCGGTGGATGTCCGTTTGCCCCCAGGGCGACCGGGAATATTTCGACCGAAGATCTGGTTTACGTCCTACGCAACATGGGTTATGAAACGGGCATTGATTTGCCGCAGCTGATCGATGTCGCGGCTTGGGTAGAAGGGTATTTCGATGATCCACTGCCAGGACAAGTCATGAAAGCCGGTTTGTTTCCGGACGACGTGATCGCGCGCCAGGCAGCTACTTCAGTTCAGGCGTGAATGGCGTGATAGTCTTAATCCGAATCGATGTAAAAGATTAAGGGTAAAGTAGAATGACTGATCTACAAGATGTCTACAGCAAGCGCTCCTATGGCGGCGAAACTATCGGTTTTGGCAGCAAACCAGGTATTGCTGTAGTTGATTTTCAGCTTGGATTTACTGATCCTTCATATACGCTTGGTGGGTCGCCACTGGTTCAGCGGGCCGTGGAGAATTCAGCGCGATTACTAAAGGTTGCCCGAGAGAGTGGTGTGCCCATCGCAACCTGTTACACGGGCTATAACTCAAAACGAGATATGCCGTACTGGAAGATAACCGCAGTGATGGAAGACCTGATAGAAGGAGAGGCAGCGACAGAGCTTGACCCTCGAACATATGATCCTGATTACGACGTAGCGATGCGGAAATCGGGTGCATCGATGTTTTTTCAGACACCGGCCGCAGCGTTTTTTAATAAAGAACTGGTCGATACGGTGTATGTGGTGGGGTGTACAACGTCTGGTTGCGTACGGGCGTCGATCGTTGACTGTTTCCAGTGGGGATTCAGAACCCTGGTACCGGAAGATTGTGTCGGTGATCAGGCAGAAGGTCCCCATCAAGATAATCTAAGAGATGTGGAACGGCGTTACTGTGACCTGACCTCAGCAGACGACGCAATCGTTCGAATCCGAGCGTGGAACGCCTCCCAGGCGTGACGTTACGATCAACAAGAACAGTGATTAATTAACCACCACTCGATCATGAGTAAAGATTCCCGAAAATCTACAGAGTGGTTTGATGCACAGTTGCGCAAAGCAAAAGACGATTTTACTGAGCTGGCACGGGGGGGGCGGGATCCACATTCACGTGAGCTAGAAAAAAGACCAATCGAGAGGGAGTCAAAGCCCTTCGAGTCGCCAAGAAAGACAGACACGACCCAAGCCCGGGAGGCCATTCCTGCCACCCCGGCCCGGGAGGAAGCCCGCGACCAGTATTCAACTACAGCCCGCGGGAATCAGGGCGCGAGTGAATCGAAAAGACCGATCGCGGCCGAGCGCTCACAGGTCTCGCGTTCACCTGCTACGGGTCAGTCCGGTTATCGATTGGGTGCAGACGTCGGCGGTACGTTCACGGATATCCTGTTGATTGAGGAGGCCAGTGGGCGCAGTTTTACCGCGAAAGTACCGTCCACGCCCCAGGATTCCTCAATTGGGGTTCTGAACGGTATAGAACGGGTCTGTGATCAGGCCGGTGTGTCTTTAGCAGACATCAGTCACGTCATGCACGGCACGACTGTGGCCACGAATACGGTGCTGACCGCCAGTGGTGCGCGAGTCGGCCTGGTGACAACCAAGGGATATAAGCAGGTTCTCCAGATTGCCCGTTCATATGTACCGGGTGGTTTGGGCGGTTGGGTGATCTTTAACAAGAGCGAGCCGTTGGCGCCGCTCGAATTGACCATAGAAGCTGATGAACGAATTGGAGCCAAAGGTGAGATCGTCCAGCCGCTTGATGAAGAGACGCTGAAGCAGTCATTAACGGCACTTGCACAGCAAGGAATCGAAGCACTGACGGTGTCACTGATGAATGCTTATGCTAATGGTACGCACGAAGAACGTGTGCGCCAGATTGCAGATAGCATTTTTCCCGGTATTCCGATTTCTATTTCATCTGAAGTCGTGCCCGAGATGTATGAATATGAACGTACCGAGACAACTGTCGTCAACTCTTATATCAGACCGGTGGTGTCGACCTATATCGAGAATCTCGAAGCAGAACTCAATCGAAGAATGAGTGGCATGCAGTTGCATATTCTTCGGTCAGACGGTGGATTGGCATCTGCTCAGGCCGCCAAAGAGGCGCCGGTCAATCTATTGATGAGTGGTCCGGCAGGCGGTGTGTCGGGGGCAGTCTGGATGGCCCGGCAAGCCGGCTACACGGATCTTTTGACTTTTGATATGGGCGGGACTTCAACGGATGTTGCACTGATTCAGAACGGTGTTGCCCAGACTCGGCGTGAAACCCGGGTAGCCGATGTCACTGTGCGTTCATCGTCGATCGATGTTCGTACGGTTGGTGCCGGTGGTGGTTCGATCGCCTATGTGCCGGAGCTCACTAAAGCCCTGCGGGTCGGGCCGCAGAGTGCAGGTGCGGAGCCCGGTCCTGCGGCTTACGGAATGGGTGGTACTGAACCCACAGTCACGGATGCCAATGTAGTACTGGGCTATCTGCCTGCGAGTGCGAAGCTCGGCGGTGATATGGATATGGATGCCGACAGGGCCGAGGCCGCTGTTGAGACGATTGGCAAGGCCATGGGTTTGTCGACACATGATTCTGCAGAAGGGATTGTTAAAATTGTCAACGAGAACATGTTTGGCGCACTGCGACTTGTCTCGGTAGAGCAGGGATTTGATCCACGTGATTTTGCACTGGTGGCCTTCGGTGGGGCTGGGCCGCTGCATGCTAATGCACTGGGAAAACTGATGAATTCATGGCCGGTGATCATCCCGCCGGGACCCGGTGTCCTGTGTGCCTATGGTGATGCGACGACCCGTGTCCGTGACGAGGCATCACGAACCTTTGTTCGACGGTTTTCAGAGACAAGTCACGCAGAAACACTGGGCATTCTTCAGGAGCTCGCAAGCACGGCTGCGGCAACCTTGGATGCGGAGGGTGTGGCGAGGTCAGATCAATCAACGGTGTACCAGGTTGATCTGCGCTATGCCGGACAGGGAATGCGCCTAACACTCGAGGTCTCGCCGGAGGAATTTGAAACTGGTGGCCTTGAAGAACTGGGAAACCGGTTCGATGCGATGCACGAGCAGTTATTTACATTTGCGCTGGAGACCGAGCGTGAACTGTATACGTTGCGTGCCCTTGTCCAGGGTAGAGAAAGTGCAGCGGAAGCACAGTTACTTGCCAGCGGTAACGGCGATCCATCTGCAGCCAAGTACGCGCAGTCCAAGGTGTACTACGATGGCCAACACCACGATGCAATAATATTCGACCGGGCTCTGCTGAAAGCGGGCGATCGTGTGAGTGGTCCTGCGATCGTTACCGAGATGGATTCAACCACACTGGTGCTGCCGGGATGTACCGGCGAAGTCGACCCGGTCGGTAACCTGTTGATCCGGCTGGATTGATGCCCGGGTTATAAGAGAGTAACCATGCCTGCACAAGTCATACAAAGTAATTTAACACCGTTCCAAAACGTAACTGTTGATCCGGTCACTCTCGATATTATCGAGAATGCCCTCAGAAACGCACGCAGTGAGATGGATGCTGTGTTGTTTCGAACGGCGATGTCACCCGGAATAAGAGAACAACATGATGCGTTCCCCATGATTGCAAATCATGAGGGCAAAATGGTAGTTGGTCAGTTCGGCTCGTTTTTCTGGGGCTTTCAGCAGGGATATAACGGCACAATAGAGGAGGGGGATGTTTTCCTAACCAACGATCCCTACACATGTAATGGCGCAGTCAGCCACCTCAATGATTGGTTGATGATGATGCCGATCTATATTGATGGCCGATTGGTAGCATGGTCAGCGATGTTCGGGCATATGACCGACATCGGAGGGAAGGTGCCGGGCAGTTTGCCAACAGATGCGGCACAGGTGTTTGAGGAAGGCATACAGATTCCGCCGGTCAAGATAATTCGTAACGGTGAGCTGAATACGGAAATACTCGAGCTTATTCTTAGAAACTGCCGTTTGCCTGAATGGAACCGTTCTGATTTCAATGCCATTGTAGCTGCACTGAGATTGGCTGAGCGCCGGGTTCTTGAGATGGCAAATCGGTTTGGGGTTGAAGAGTTGGTCGCTGCCATGGTGGAAATGCTCGATCGTAACAAGCGGGCCATGGGTGCGATCCTGAATATGGTCGTCCCCGAAAACAAACAGTATTTCGAAGACTATATCGATGACGATGGCATGGGAATGGGACCCTATAAGGTCAGTTGTGCGATGTGGCGGGAAGGTGAAAAAGTCATCTTCGATTTCGAGGGTACCGACCCGCAATCCATCAGTTCAGTTAACTTTCTGCTCAATGAAGAAATGTTCAAGATGTTCCTGGGCGCATTTTTCATCAATTTGTTCGATCCGCAGATTCTATTCAACGATGGGTTTTATGATCTGGTTGATGTGCGAATTCCGCGTGGTTCTATTCTTAAACCCATCCGTCCGGCGGCATTGAGTTCGCGGACCCATATGCTGGGTCGGATTTTTGACATCATGAGCGGTCTGCTGGGCCAGGGATCACCGGATGCGCTCTGTGCGGCTGGTTTTTCGGACAGTCCGCATTTCATGTATTCGGGTTACGACAAAAATGGAGAGTGGTACCAGCTTTATCAGATCGGTTTTGGTGGCATACCCGGCCGCCCGGCAGGTGACGGTCCCGATGGTCACTCACTGTGGCCGGCCTTCACCAACGTGCCCAATGAGTTTCTGGAGGCGTACTTTCCGCTTCGGATCGTTACTTATGAAACTATACCTGACAGTGGTGGCCCCGGATTACATCGCGGAGGCAATGGTTTATCGATGGGTTATCAGTTCCTGGAACCCGGTGAAATCTCGATTCATGATGATCGCTGGTTGACTCATCCCTGGGGTGTGAATGGTGGCCTCCCCGGTCAGCGCAGCAACAAGCTTATGGTTCGGGCAGATGGTAAAAACGAATGGATGAAATCCAAATGTGACCGGATAAAGGTATCGGCGGGTGATACGCTTTATTTTAATACTTGGGGTGGTGGTGGATGGGGTGATCCGCTTGAGCGTGACGCGGAAAAAGTTTCTCTCGATGTGCAACGGGAACTGGTGAGCGTCGAAGGTGCTCGACGCTACGGTGTGGTACTGCAGTCCGATCTGTCTGTTGATGAATCTGCCACCGCGAATCTCCGTCGACAGATGTCCTCTGAACGCGGCAAGGTAGATTTGTTTAATTTTGGCGGAACCGTTGAGGAACTCAAAGCGCGTTGCAAAGCGGATACCACGTTAGAGCCACCCAGGACACCGGTGTTTCAGAAGTGGGTGACGCGATCGGCAGGTGAAGCTACCGGATAAATTTAAGAGAGGGTTATCAAGAGCCAGCCCCTACGGTTGGTTTTGAACTTGCTGGCCCAAAGTGAATGCCGGGCGTATCGGGATTGAAGGCGCTCTACTACATTGCCGTGGTGCTGCCCTCAGCGCAGGCGGATGCGGTAAAGACACTCCAGCATAGGGTACATACCGCGTACCATAGCCGTGCCGCCCTCCGATCACCTCCGCACATCACGTTGCGAGCACCGTTTCGACTGCCGCTGGATCAGGTCGGGGGTCTCAAGCAGGTTCTGAGTGAGTTTGCCTCGAGTTACACGCCTTTCTCCGTTGAACTGGGTGGTTTTGGCTGTTTTCCACCCCGGGTGGTATTTGTCCGTGTAATTGAAAATCAGATGTTGTCCGCGATTCAGCACGATCTGATTAAAACTCTGACCGAAAATCAGATCGTCGGCTCTGGCGAACAGGCGTTGCGTGCTTTTCATCCGCACATCACCATCGCATTTCGCGATCTGATCCAGCGTCACTTCAGGTCACTGTGGGGTGAGGTTGAACATAAGTCCTTTGTCGACCGATTCACAGCCGGAGGTATTACTTTACTGAGGCACAATGGAAAAATCTGGACCGCAGAGGCCAACTTTCTATTCGGACAAAAAGAGTTTGACGCCCGCACCTAACTCGAAACGGCTGGGTGAAAATCGGAAAGAGGCATCAAGACATTGTAGTGTCTTGGAGGCTCATTGGATGAGTATTCACAGTGCCGTGTCGGCGGCGTAGAGCCCGATTCTTGGGCCACGGTAGATTCGGTTATCATCGTGCCGAACTGAATCACAATTGAGGAACTGAGGATGGCCATATCGCTTGAACAGGCCCAAATTATCGCAGCCGCCAGCTTGGCCAAAGCCAGGGAGTTGGCTCTAAAACCCGTCAGTGTGGTGGTGTTGGATCCAAGAGCCACCCTGGTTGTGGTGTTGTCTGAAGATGGCGTCAGTACGCTGCGGCCCCGTATTGCCCAGGGGAAAGCCAATGCGGCCATTGCGATGGGTATGGGCACGCGGGCGCTGATGGCACGCGCCGAACAACAGGCCTACTTCATTCAGGCGGTCAACGGCCTGGCTGAGGGCAATTTTGTGCCGGTACCCGGTGGTGTTCTGATCCGTAATGAGACCGGGACGCTCCTGGGCGCGGTTGGTATCTCAGGTGATACGTCGGACAACGACGAAGCAGCCGCTGTTCACGGAATTACCGCGGCGGGCCTGGTCTGCGAAACAGGTTAGAGAGGAGTTATTTGGAATGAACAATCAGAATGATGGGAAAAACTCAAACAGTACTAAAATTTCTCCTCGCCAGATATTTAGCTGGGAGGACATCGATCGTTATAGGTTTGATGAGGACGGCAGTGAAGGTCAGATCGTCAGTGGTGAGCATATGCATTTGCTCCGGGCAGTGTTTGAACCAGGATCAATCTACCAGATGCATTCCCACCCGCATGAACAGTTCAGTCTACTACTGTCCGGGCAGATTCTTTTGACAGTGGGCGATGAAACACGAGAGATCGGCCCTGGCGATGGCTGGTATGCAGCCGGCAATGTGCCGCATGGTGGTCAAATTATCGGCGATGAAAAGGCAGTATTTATTGATGTGTATTCGCCAGCGACGCGCTGGATACTCGATATACTAGATACTGGACAAAGATTGCCTCCAGTCGGATCGGTGGACTAGACGCTGTTTGTAAACACACATTCAAAAGGAATGACGGCAATGGAACTGAAAAACACATTTGCAGGTGATGCACCGCCGGAAGCCGTTGCTGCGGCGGTTGCAGAAGATGGGTATGCTGTCGTGCGTGATGCGGTCGACGCCGATACGGTTGCTGCCGTAAAAGCTGATCTGGCGCCTTATTTTGAGAAAGCACATGATGGGCACGAAGAGTTTTATGGCAAGCTCACCAAGCGGTTCGGGGCGCTGCTTGCGAAGTCGACTGCTGTTCAGGCGCTGTTGGTTCACCCCACGGTGCTGGCGGTGGCGGACGACGCCTTGTTGCCTCATTGTGTCCGCTATCGTTTGCACTATTCTGGTGTGATGCACATTGAGCCGGGAGAAACCCGCCAGGTCCTGCATCGGGATATTGGTCTCTATCCGATTGCTAGCCCGTGTCCCCCGTTGACCGTGGCGACGATGTGGGCGCTCACTGATTTTACCCGGGAGAATGGCGGTACCCGTCTGATACCCGGGTCCCATCTTTGGTCCAGTAGCCGAGTACCAAAACCCGAAGAAGTTGTGGCCACTGAAATGCCGGCAGGTTCAGTGTTGATTTATACCGGAAATACTATCCATGGCGGTGGTGCGAACCGTGCAGGGGGGTCACGCAGTGGCGTTGCTTTGCACTACAACCTAGGCTGGTTGCGCCAGGAAGAGAACCAGTATATGGCTGTGCCGCCGGAGTTGGCCCGACAGCTATCGGATCAGATTCAGGAACTGATCGGATATTCGTTGGGCTCGAGCAGCCTGGGCGTTGTGGACCACATGGATCCTAAAGACTATTTGCATGGGGTACGTGATCCAGCGCAAAGTAGTCTCAGCTCACCAGAGATGGAAAAGCAGGTTCAAGCATTGTCGAGGTTTCATATCAGCCACAGTGAAGACGGGCTTCCGAACTACTACGACGTAGATACCGATTAGTGTAGTAGGTTTTGGTGTTTGCTTGTGTTCTTACGCAGATACTGACGAATGAGTTGTGATGGATGATCATTTCTTAGCGGACGACTTTCTAGAGGAACCATGGTGGTGGCATGCTGCGCCTCGGGCTGCACAGTCCTCGGTGGACGACTTTCCGGACCGCGCTGATGTTGTCGTAGTAGGCTCTGGGTTTACGGGCCTATCGGCCGCGCTGACCCTTGCCAGGGCGGGGCGCGATGTTGTGGTATTGGAATCAAATTCCCCTGGTTATGGTGCGAGTTCGCGTAATGCGGGTTTTGTTGGGCGAACACTCAAACACAGTTTCGGTGCACTGATACAGGCCTATGGCCTTGACTACGCAATGCAGGTGTACCGGGAACTCGACACAGCGTTTAATCTGGTGTTCGAGCTCGTGGCGCGGGAGAATATGCACTGTTATCTGACGCGCTGTGGTCGCTTTATGGGTGCCCTGAATGGCGCGCAGCGGATGTTGATGTCGGATGAACTGGAGTTGCGGCATAAGCATCTCGGTCACCCGTTTCAGATGATCTCGGAATCTGAGCAAAGTGAAGAACTTGGTTCCAGTCGCTATGTTGGGGGTGCGCTGATACCGGATCTGGGCAGTATTCACCCAGGGCTCTACCATCTGGGGTTGCTGAACACTGCACGATCGGCCAGTGCACGAATCATTGGTCATACACCGGTGATTGCAGTTCGACCTGACGGGATCGGTTTTCAAGTTGATACGCCACGGGGTGTTTTGACAGCTAGAGATGTGATTGTTGCCACCAATGGGTATACCAACCGCGGCGTACCCTGGTTGCGGCGCCGAGTCATTCCTTTTCACGGTTATATGATCGCGACAGATATTTTGTCCGAAGACGTGATTACCCAGATTCTGCCCAATAACCGAACCTTCCATGATTACAACAACAACCTGGTGTACATCCGCCAGGCGCCGGATCAACCTCGTCTGCTTATGGGTGCTTATACCGGTGGCCCAGTTGACCGATTAACCACGAAAGCCGAAAAACTGAAAAGCCGCCTGGACGTTATCTTCCCTGAATTGAGGGGGGCAAAAATTTCTCGAATCTGGAGCGGCCAATGTGCGGGCACATTCGATTTGTGGCCACACGTGGGTATGCACAATGGGGTGCACTATGCGCTGGGGTACTGTTTTGCCGGACTGCCGATGGGTACTTACCTGGGTGACAAGGCAGCAAAACAAGTTCTTGGGTTACCAGAAGCTTCAACTGTATTTGCAGATCGTACGTTTCGTAGTCACCCTCTGTACACGGGAAATCCGTGGTTTGTCCCACTCGCGTTGCGTTGGTACGACCGACAGGATGCAGCCTATTCATAACTGCTTTTGCCACCACGCTTAAGAGAAGACGTTCACATTACAAAGTAACGTTTCTCTAGAGGCTTCAGATAAAGAACAAGAGGTCTGAAAAATGATGTCAGTCGCCCTAGAAGATGAACTTAACCAGTTATGTGATGAACAGCCGTTCCACACGGGCTGGTTTGTTAAAAACATGCGAACAGGTACTGCGCTGGAACGTCATGGTAGTGTTGTGGTGCCATCGGCCAGTACCCGCAAGATTGCCATCATGATGGCAGCGCTAAAGGCGGTGAATGAGGGCGAGCTGTCGCTGTCCCAGCCAGTGACCATGGCATCTCGTTTCAAGAACAACGATTCCGGTTGTTTTCAGCATTTACAGAGTGATTTTGTGATCCAGCTTCAGGACGCTCTGGTCATGATGATTATCGTGAGCGACAACACATGCACTGGGGCAGTAGCGGACCTGGTAGGTCTCGAAGCGATCAATGCGTTGTGCCAGTCTATCGGTATGGCAGATACGGTTCACCGGTATGGTATTCCACCTGCCGGTATGGCGGGCTATCTACCCGCAGACAAGACCAATTCGACCACACCTGCTGACGTTGCCCGACTTCTCGAACTCATCTTAAAAGGTGTGCACGACAACGATCTGGCCAGCCACCTGGGATGTACGTCGGAGTTATGCCAGTTGGCTATCGACATTCTGAGCTGGCAGCGTTTGCGAAACAGGATACCAGCTCGTTTGCCTCTAGGGACTAAGGTTGCACACAAAACGGGGACTACAGCTAAGAACTATAACGATGCGGGTATTGTCTATGCCGATGGTGTGCCGTTGTTCCTGATCAGCGCCTATACCGACAGTGTGCCCGTTGAGCTACCCTCAGGTGACCCCGGCCATACCGTGGCCTATGATTTGACCGCCCGGTTGTCGCGTCTGTGTTGGGATGAATTTCTGCAATAAGCGTAAACTGAAGTGGTGAGGAATATGCAAGACGATGTGGACCGACCCAACAGGCGTGGTGGAGATGCTCGTCAAATACAGTGATCGCATCATTTCGCCTTAGCGAAGCAGGGTAAACCGAATTGACAATTGCGACAACGGATTAACAATAGCTAGATGGTCATCCGGAGTATTCAATCGATTGTTTTCCTTAGCTTATGCGTAGGATGTGTGTTGTTGAGTGTCCTCAAACCGATAGCCGTTGCCGAGACGACTACGCAGACCTTCGCCAACGCGGATCGCTATGTGGGAGAGATGCAGAACGGCCAGTTTCACGGACAGGGTGCGTATTTCTTTTCAAACGGCAATGAATACGAAGGGGCCTTCCACGAGGGAAAATACCATGGCCAGGGGGTGTTTAAGTTTGCCAGTGGAGAGCGCTACGAGGGACAGTTCAGAGATGGCAAGTTCCACGGGCACGGGGTCTATACGTGGGCTGGCGGACTTCGCTTTGAGGGTACTTGGCAGAACAACCAAAAATGGACCGGCACGATCTACAGCCAGTGGGGGACCGTGGCGGGTACTTATACGGAAGGAAAATGGGTGAGTGCACTTTAGACTCTTGTAATCAGAAAGGTTTTCCGTCATCAAGTTACGTTTTGTAATCAGGGTGCATTGGGGCAATCGAAATGAACGAACCAGGTATACTTGTTCCTGAAACTATCGAGAAGTTTTAAGATATATGTCGGTAGGCTGATCGTTGGCTTTCGTAAAATGAAGTAATTTGTTTTTGTGAGGGGAAGTGATGAACTTTGACGGCGATCTGAGGAAAATCGGAGACATAGACGTCGCTCGGTTTGCACAGCACGCGGCGAAAATTACCGACGCGGATTGGACCGCTGATGCCTTTCGCCAGAAAACGTATGAGGTGCACAAGCAGACCCAAACCATTCGGCTGATCATGGATGAAGACGGCCGTCATCGTGATCCTACCTACCATCCCTCGTATGAGACCTATAACGCTTTGTTGGAGCCAATTGAGATCTTCATCCGGCGACAGTTCGAGCAGACCCTAAAAGCCAAGCGCCTGCGAAAGAAGCATGGTCGGGGTTATTTCATCCGCATGATCCTGGTTAAGCTTCTAGCCAATGGCAGCATACCTCACCATGTTGACCAGGGCGAGACGCTATCAAAATCACACCGCATGCATCTGCCGATTATTACCAATGAACAGAACCTGTTTTCGGTCGGTGATACCGAGGTGCATATGAAACCCGGTGAACTCTGGGAGATCAATAATCGACGGGAACATGGCGTTGTCAATGGTGGCAGCGAGGATCGTATCCACCTGATTGTTGACTATGTGCTGGCGGGCGAGAAGATCATCGATGCAGACGGTGCCACACTGGTGTGTTGAGCACGGGGGTGTGTAATCGCAAACAATGTGTGGTGTGCTGGATAGGACTATAGGCTCGAACTAGATTTACGCTCGATCACGAGGATCAACTCTTTGAAATCTGTTGTTTTAGCAATTCTTGTGAGGTGATGTCCTAATCAGGGGCGCTCAGGATTTGATTGAGTTCATCAAGATCGATGTGCCCACCCGAGACCACGCAGGCGATCTTTCCGGTGCCGGCACGGCCAGCCAGGGCGGTGGCAACCGCTGCGGCACCCGCACCCTCCGCGACGATGTGATTGCGCTCGATCAGTAGTCTGATGGTGATGGCCAACTCGTTAACCGACATCAGCAGTGAGTCGTCGACGACGCTACTCAGGATGGGCCACATTTCTTCCGCAACAGAAGGTGCGCCGCTGAAGCCCGAGGCATACCGTGGTGCGGGTTCGGCGGTGATCGTCACGGGTTCGCCGGCCGCGAGTGAGGGCGCTAGGGGTGCACCGGTGTTCAGTTCACACGCATAGCGTCGGGTGGACGGTTTAAGCAGTTGGATCGCCGAGGCGACGCCGGCGGTGAGTCCGCCTCCCCCAAACGGAGTAATGACAGCGTTGACGTCCGGAAGATCTTCCAGAATTTCAAGGCCGATGGTGCCCTGACCGGCCATGACATAACGATTACTGGCAGGGTGAATGAATAGCCCTACCATGCCTGGGTAGTCGTGACTGTATAAGATCAGGTCAAACCACGCATCCCGGGGGATTTTCTGGATGGATGCACCCAGTTCTTCCATGGCGGTTAGTTTGGATCTGGCCGCATCTTCGGGCACGACCACAGTTGCTTTGATGCCCATCTCACGCGCACCCCAGGCGACACCTTGGGCCATGTTGCCCATGCTTGCAGTCCACACACCTGCTTCAAGCCTTTCAGGGTCAGCGCTGCGCATCGCGTTGATTGCACCACGTAGTTTGAATGAACCGATTGGTTGCAGGTTCTCAAGCTTTAGATAGATCTCGGTATCCGCAAGGTCGACATTCAACTGAACCAGTGGTGTGCGTACCACGGCATCGCGAATATTGTCCTGGGCATGCTGTAATTCTTCCAGCGTCAGAGGTGCATGAGGTTTCATCGAGCAGTAAAGCTATCTTCTGGCTTAGAACGAGAAATAGATTGTCAGTGCAAGGCAGCCTGCCAGGAGAATACAGCCGACCCAGGTCCATGCTGCTTGGTACTTATCGGAAAACAGAAATGACGCTTTAAACCAATCAATGGTTTTCATCCGTTGTACACCTCGAACTGTTCAGCGTCATAAACCAGTGGCTGAACAATACCGCCGGCATCGTCCAGTACCGCCCGTACCGCGGGGACGTCGAGCAGATTGTTCCAGACAGTTGAGAGAATCGGGAACTCAGAAGGGAGATCGATTTCAGCCAGCAGGGCGTTTCGTATCTGAGGCACCAGGAAACAGTCAGCCAGTGTGACCGAATCGCCTACCGCAAATTTGCCGGCACACTGCGTCAGGAGATTCTCGATCGCACCGAACTCGCGGCGGATGAAATGCAGTCGCAATGGATGGCGGGTGGGATTGTCTTTAACCATACCCCATTCACCCATGGCTTGAATAATAAACGGGATGTTCTGATAGGGCTGTGTGTCGGCAGCGATGATCCACATGATGCGCTGGACCTCGGCGCGAAGCCAGGGATCAGTCGGTAGTAGCGTGATGTCATCGTCGGGTGCGAGAGTTGACTCGATCAGGTCGATTATCGGCCCAGACTGTGTCATCTTGCGTCCGTCGGGTAGCAGCAGAATGGGCACTCGACCTTCAGGGTTTAAGGCGGTCAGGTCGTTGGTGCCCAGACGTAGTGTTTCCGGATGGTTATCCGGCAGTGTAAAAACGAGTATTCCGCGGTGATCTGTTTTGAGTCCGGTGCTTACCAGATCAACCGTACCGGGTGCTATGCCGCGGCACCGTAAGTACAGCGTCACCCGCATCGAGGCACTGCTGGCCGGGTGATAGATTAATTGCAATGCCAGTCTCAGATATCAGTATCGGTTCTAGCGCTCGATGGGTTAGATCACGTCTGCTCGTAGATCGGGACGATAAGTGCCCGTCCGATGGTTGTCCCGAACATGTTGAATCCGCAGATAGCAGCCGAGACTTCTTCATTGATCGGTAGGTTTTCAACGTTTAACGCATGGATCGCAAACATGTAGCGGTGCGGACCATGGCCGGGTGGTGGTGCTGCGCCGAGATAACCCACCAGCCCTGCGTCGTTCTTCAATTGTTTTGCACCATCAGGCAGTCCACTGCTGTCCTGGGCGCCGGAGCCGTTTGCCAGTTCCGTGACGGTTGTTGGAATGTCGTAAACCACCCAATGCCAGAAACCACTGCCTGTCGGTGCATCGGGATCGAAGCAGGTCACGGCATAACTTTGTGTACCATCCGGCGAACCCGACCAGGAAAGATGAGGCGAGACATCTTCACCCCCGGCGCCCAAGATTCCGGACACATGGGGCATAGCCAGCATCTCTCCTTCTGCGACATCGTGACTTGATGCCTGAAATGAGGGGACGGACGGCATAAAATCATAGGGACTGGGGGCTCGATTCATAGTGTTCTCTCTTAGCGTGCCGTGTAATCGGGTGGTCGTATTAATTTACCATGCAACGCACAGCGCCAGGATCTGGGCTGAAGTTGTTCAAACCAGCCCAGTTTCCCGCACGGTAGTCAGGTATGCTGCCGAGCCTATTCTGGCATTGTTTCTCCAGAGCCGCCAAAATCCTCCGGGAAGTCCTTGAATTTTGGCAGCCCATCCTTGATCGGCATGATGGTGCTTTCGTAGTTAACGTGGATTGCCGGCTGGAAGTCGAAGTCCTCAATCACAGAGGCGTACACGTCGACCAATCCAAAAGGGATGTGGTCCGTGAATACATGGCCACCGCATTTTGTACACCAGGACCGGTTATGCCCTTCTGAACGGGCATAGCTTTGAATGTTGTCCTGACCCTGGGTCACGGTCATCTTGTCACGAGGCCACAACGCGGCACCGTTTACCGGGCTGGCCGACCAGGCACGACAGTCCTTACAGTGACAGACCAGCATCGCTTGGGGATCACCTTCTACTTCTACTGAAACCGCACCGCACATACAACTGCCCTTATGCGTTGTCATCTATAGCTCCTTTTTCTGGGTAAATCGACATTGTGTGAAATTATTGCCGCAAGTTTCGTTTAGGTTTTATATATTACATGTATTGTCTGGCAGTGTTTAGAGGGTGATGTAACATCGGCCACAACAGTCAATGCCAGCAAGTTTTTTGACGTACAACTTTTAGACAATCAACCGCGCTTCGGTGGCGATTTCGAACCAGTGACAAAGCCAGATCCTCAGAATTACGTTCACGGCTATTCCGAACGAGAGACCGAACGGCTTTATGACCAGGCTGGGTCAGTGCGGCATCTGATTCATCACGAACTCCGCTATCCACCAGGTTCGAAGGTGCTTGAAGCGGGCTGCGGGGTGGGCGCACAAGCCGTGACGCTTGCACAAAACAGCCCCGAGGCTCACTTTTATGCAGTTGATTGGGCGGGAAAATCACTCGAGTTAGCGCGTGATGCGGTTACCCGTCAGGAAATTACCAATGTGGAATTTTGTGAAGCTGATCTGTTCGATCTGCCGTTTGAACCGTCCTACTTCGATCATCTTTTTGTCTGTCACTTGCTGGAACATCAGGTCGAACCAGTATCGGCGCTGACAGCAATTCGCAAACACCTCAAGCCCGGCGGAACGGTGACCGTGTTTGAAGGGGATCATGGCTCTTGTTATTTTTATCCACCAAGTGAGGATGCCCTGATGGCCTGGAACTGTCTCATTGAGGTACAGCGCCGGCTGGGTGCCAACTCACTGATTGGTCGTGAGCTATTCCCGTTGATGACACATGCCGGGTTCACCCGAGTGCGGGTTGAGCCCAAGATGGTGTATATCGATCAATCCCGCCCTGAGCTTATGGAAAGTTTTGTTCACAAGACGATTATTCCTATGGTCGAAGGCGTCAAGGATCAGGCTCTGGAGATGGAACTGATCGATGCATCATCGTGGGATAATGGGATCAGTGATCTGCATAGGATCCGGCATTTAGAAACCGGAATATTCTGCTATACCTTTTTCAAAGGCAACGCAATCAAGTAATGGGAAGCTGCAAGACGATACAGGTCATTTACCCTGTCTGACCGCACAGACAACTCAGGAGATAGTCATGGTTGAAACCGATCAAGCCGTTGAAGAATTCCTGCGGCAGACGCTCGTTGGCGTTATCAGTACCATTGACAAAAACGCCCGTCCACGAACGGCGCCCATATGGTTTCACTGGGAAAATGGATCGGCGTATATGTTTACGGACCGCAGCTCTTTAAAGTGGAAAAATATCCAGCGCAACCCGTACGCGTCACTGTGTGTGGACTGGCGGGAACCGCCTTACAGGTCGGTCATTCTTGACGGGCTGGTTGAGGAAGTCGATAGGTCGCTGTATGAACTGGTACTGATGATGGCACTGCGCTACTACGGCGATGAAGTGGGTACCGAATTCGCCCAGGAATACAAAGACCAGTCGGCCAATGTTGCCGCCTTCCGGCTGGTACCAGAGCGTATTGCGAACTATCTTGAGACGTAGTGACGATCGTAAAGCCAGTCTGGAAGAAGTGTGCAGCCGCAAGGTCACCAAAGCGTTTGCGTTGGCGGATTACGGTTCCGCGGCTGATGTCCAAGTGACCTACACCGAGTTTCCGTTACGTAACTAGAGCGATACAATCTAGCAAGTGGACATTAATCTATAGGATCTTCCATCATGTTTGAGCGACTTATTGAATCGACGGTATTCTATTCCCGCTGGCTGCTTGCACCGATGTTCGTAGGATTAGCGCTCGGACTCGTGTTGTTGCTGGTCAGTTTTATCAGTGAGTTCGTGCACTTTTTTTCTACCGACGGGATGTTTCATTCCAAGGACACCGCCCTTTTTATCCTGGAACTGATTGATCTGACACTGATTGGAAGCCTCGTTGCGATGGTGGCGATTGCTGGTTATGAGAACTTTGTCTCTAAGATCGATTTTCGGGATGATTTAGAGCGTCCGGAGTGGATGGGTAAAGTCGACTTTGCCGGCTTGAAACTAAAGGTCATTTCCGCGTTGGTGGCCATATCCAGTATCGAACTACTCAAGGTGTTCCTGAATTCAGGCAGTTACGAAGAAGGTGAAATTTTGTGGCGCGTCATCATCCATTCAGTGTTCGTCGCCAGCGGGTTTATTTTCGCGTTGACTGAAAAATTTATGCCGCATAAATAGCCAGGGCCTAAGGCACATTGCCACCATCGATCATCACGCTTTGCGCATGAATTCCGATCCCCCAGTGCTGAACCTGATTGCGGAGATTACTTCCGCACTGTCGGCACGCCAGGGTCCTCTTATTGTGGAGCAGACGCTTAGTTGCTTGGCAGAAATCGATCTGACAGCTGAATCCATGCTGCAGCCCGATCCATCTATGCCGGATGAATTTGCTAACGATCTAGATGTCGCAATTAAGCATATGCCGCCGCAATTGAGTGCACTGGCCAGTGCCATTGATGCGTCAAAGCATATTGTTCAATGGAACCGGGACCTCGGTCAGTTTTATGTCAAAGATGCCGACGTTGGAGGCAGTTATAGGAACGGAAACATGAATTGTATTTTGATCGGATCGCAAAACGGGTTCTTTCACAGTGATAAACTGTTTATGGGCCTGTTTTTTTTGCAGCCCTACACGTTTTACCGCGACCACGATCACGAAGCATCGGAGATGTACTTTAATTTGACGGGCCCGCATGGGTTTCGTTTTGATGTGAACGGATGGTCGGATTACCCGGCCGACTCCATTATCTGGAATACGCCCTGGCTGCCCCATGCGACGCGAGTTTATAACATACCGTTCTTATGCATTTTTGCTTGGGTCGGCAACCTCGATTGTCTCTGCCGGGTCGTTGACGCAGATGATTGGACGCAACTCGAAGGCGAACTGGTTACTGCGTCTGCCAGTTAGTTCAGTTGCACCGTGGGTGTAGCCCTGGCGTCCTGGTTCCATACCACCATGTGTTGATACAGAAAATATCTATCGTTCAGGT
>Ga0208765_1000662_pt1 | contig 22492 bp, 23 predicted proteins | sample ETNtaG_2_FD_185783 | JGI IMG/M metagenome (GOLD analysis project Ga0208765, IMG submission 185783) | Marine microbial and viral communities from oxygen minimum zone, Eastern Pacific Ocean - ETNP201406SV203 (SPAdes) (version 2) | ecosystem: Environmental > Aquatic > Marine > Oceanic ...
GTCGTCCTCGGAGGCAAAGGGTACCAGCGGCGCCGTTACGGACCACCCCGGGAGAATGCCGACAACTGGCCGCCCTCCGGGTCCCCAGCCATCGTATTGTCGCCCTATGGCCACCCGCCTCACCCACCTGGCGCTCCCCTGCCGTGACCTGGACGCCACCATTGCCTGGTACGAAGACCACACACCGATGCGGACTTTCCACCGTCGGGTCGACGTGGACGGCGAAGTGGCGTGGCTAGCCGACGAGGGGTCCGAGTTCGGCTTGGTGGTGGTGCAATCGTTCGAGGCCCGGGACTCGGGTGAACCCCAGACCATCCTGTCGCCATTCGCACACCTGGGATTCGACGTGGACGGCCCAGCAGAAGTAGAGGCCATGGCCGAGCGGGGTCGGGCTGAGGGCTGCCTGCACTGGGAGGCCGAGCAACTACCCCCGCCCATCGGCTACCTATGCGCCCTTACCGATCCCGACGGGAACGTGGTGGAGTTCAGCTTCGGCCAGAGCCAGGAGGCCTTCGGCAGTTGAGGTCGGCCGGTCAGTCAGCGCGGATGGCAGCCAGCAGGCGGACCATCTCGACCGCGGCATCGGCGCAGTCAGCGCCCTTATCGCCCCGCTCCTCGTCAGCCCGCTCCATGGCCTGCTCCACGGTGTCGGTGGTCAGCACCCCGAATACCACGGGTACACCGGTGTCATGGCCGGCTCGCATAATCCCGGCCGCTGCCTCGCCGGCCACGTAGTCGAAGTGTGGGGTCTCGCCCCTGATGACCGCCCCCAGGCATACCACGGCGTCGTAGCGGCCCGACTCGGCCATAGTCCGGGCGGCTAACGGCACCTCGAACGCCCCGGCCACCCAAGCCAGGTCCACGTCGTCGTCGGCAACCCCGAGAGCCACCAGGCGATTCCGGGTGCCGGCGACCAAGCTGGACGATACGAACTCGTTGAACCGGCCGGCCACCAAACCGATCCGCAGACCGGCGCCATCAAGGGGGGCGTCCAGCGTCCTCACGACGCTCCCCCCTCGGCTCCCGCCTCGTCAAGGATGTGGCCCATGCGGTCCCGCTTGGTCTCCAAGTACCGGACGTTCTCCGGGTTGGGCGAGGTGTCCAACGGAACCCGGTCAGTGATCTCCAGGCCGTAGCCCTCCAGGCCGCCGTACTTGGCCGGGTTGTTGGTCATGAGCCGCATGTGGGTGATGCCCAGGTCGGACAGCATCTGGGCCCCCACGCCATACTCCCGGGAGTCCACCGGGAGCCCCTGCTGGAGGTTGGCGTCCACGGTGTCCAGCCCCTCATCCTGAAGGCCGTAGGCCCGCAGCTTGTGGCCGATGCCGATACCCCGGCCCTCATGCCCCCGGAGGTAGACCACCACTCCAGTCCCCTCGACCCCGATCTGGGCTAAGGCGGCGTCAAGTTGAGAACCACAGTCGCAGCGAAGGGATCCCAACAGGTCCCCGGTTAGACACTCGGAGTGAACTCGGACCAGTGGGGCGTCAACCGAGCCCAGGTCGCCCAGCACGTAGGCCACGTGCTCGTACTCGTCTAGCAGGGACACGTAGGCGTGGGCGGTCCATTCGCCGTACTTCGTGGGGATACGGGCCGAACCGAAGTGCTCAACCAGTTTCTCATGGCGTCGACGGTGGCGGATCAGGTCGGCAATGGTGATGAGTTGCAACTCGTGCTTGGCGGCAAAAACCTCTAGGTCGGGTAGGCGGGCCATGGTGCCGTCATCGTTGACGATCTCGCACAGCACCCCCACCGGCTGCCGGTCGGCCAATGCACACAGGTCGACAGCGGCCTCGGTGTGCCCGGCCCGCTTGAGTACGCCACCCACTCGGGCCCGTAGCGGAAAGATATGTCCGGGACGAGCGAACTCTCCACGGCGCCGCTCCGGATCAGACAGGCCGACCACGGTGGCCGACCGATCCGAGGCCGAAATCCCAGTTGTGGTTCCCTCCACCAGATCCACCGACACCGTGAACGCTGTGCGCATCGATTCGGTGTTCTCAGTCACCATGAGCGGCAGGTCCAACTCGTCGGCCCGCTCATCGGACATGGGGGCGCAGATCACCCCGCTGGTATGGCGGATCATGAACGCCATCTTTTCTGGCGTCATGGCGTCGGCGGCGATGATTAGGTCGCCCTCATTCTCCCGGTCCTCATCGTCCACCACAACTAGGAATTCGCCCCGGTCGTAGGCCTTGATGGCGTCTTCGATGCTGGACAGCGGCATCAACCGCTCCCTTCGTTGGCAGGGATCCGCCCGGCGGCCAGCAGGCCGGCCACGTAACGGGCGAGGACATCGGCCTCGACATTGACCTGGTGGCCGGAATCCCGGTGGCCGAACGTCGTGACCTGGAGGGTGTGTGGTATGAGGGCCACATCGAACGTGTCGTCGACGACGGCGGCCACGGTCAGGCTGACCCCGTCCAGGGTGACCGAACCCTTCTCGACTATCTGGCCGGCCAACTCGTCGGGCAGGCGGAAAGACAGCCGACGAGAACCGTCGGATAATTCCCGGACGGTCAACACCTCGGTGACCGTGTCGACGTGGCCCTGGACCACGTGTCCGCCAAACCGGCCACCGGCGGTCAGCGGCCGCTCCAGGTTGACTAGACCGTCGGGACACAGGCCACCGACGGTGGTGCGGTCGAGCGTCTCCGGGACGGCATCGACGCCAAACCAGTCGTCTGCCCACTCCACGATGGTGAGGCAGCAGCCGTTCACGGCGATGGACGCGCCGAGGGTCACGTCGTCGAGCACGGTCGTCGCCTCGATGACGACGCGACGGCCGTCGTCGACCTTGTCAACCGACCGGACGACGCCGAGTTCCTCGACGATTCCCGTAAACATGTTTCCCGTTCTCTCCTGCGTATCCGATCCCTGGGAGGGGTGGCGGGAGCCGGCGGGATCCGGCGCCGATCGCCACGACCGCCGATGACCCAAAGGGCCAGCGGTCGCGACGACTACACCGCTTCCGACGTCCTCTCCCATCCGGACTCTGACCGTCGGCCCAGGACTTGCACCTGATCGGCCCCGGTAGGCGCCTAGCGGCGACCTTCCGGGGTTCGCGGGCTGGTCGGATCGCTCCGATTCACCGCCGGTCGGGACTTTCACCCAACCCCGAGGACTGTGTTGTGAGGTCAGCGTACCGGCGGTCTGGTCCGAGACACCCAGCGGGTCCGCTCTCAGTAGACGCCGAGGAGGCGTCCTGACATGGCCAGCACGGCCACCGCTATCACCGGACGGACCGCCCGAGCTCCCCCGACCACGGTAAAGCGGGCACCGAGACCCCCACCGGCGGCGAATCCGGCGGCCAGGACGAGAGCCGGAGCCCAGTCGACCAGGTCCCGGGCGACAAACACCGGTAGGGCGGTAACGGTGACCACCAGAATGACCACCACCTTGATGCTGTTGGCAAGCACTAGGTCCAGGCCGGACCGGGACAGGGCTAGGACCAGGAGAAGGCCGATGCCGGCCTGGAACGCCCCGCCGTAGCAGCCCACGCCAAAGAACACGATCCCCGCCGTGGTCGGCGACCAGTGACGAGCAGCTGCCCCGACCTTCGGGGGTCGGAGCGACAGGACTAAGAGCGGGACCATCGCCACCCCGAAGACCCGTTCGAAGGTCTCGGCGGGCAACTGGGAAACCAGCAGCGACCCGGTAAGTGACCCAGCGACCACGGGCACCAGTAACGGAAGCGCCCGGGATACGCCAGACACCCTGAGCCGTCGGAAGGCAGCCATGGCGCTGACGTTGGAGGCCAGGACCCCAACCCGGTTGGAGCCGTTAGCCACGTCACCCGGCACGCCGGCCAGTACCAGGAGCGGCACGGTCAGCAGTGACCCACCCCCGGCCATGGTGTTCACGCAACCTGCGAATAGGCCGCCGATGACCAGCAAGACGATGTCGAGAGGGCCCACGCGAGGTCTGGCTAGGTCAGGGCGGCCCGGGTATCGACCACGTCCCGGTGGAGTTGTTCCACGAGCGCTTCGAGGTCATCAAAGATGCGCTGGCCTCGAAGCCGCTGCGCGAACCGAACCCGAGCCTCCTCGCCGTAAAGGTCGGGGCCGTCATCGTTCAGCCCACCCACGTCGAGCAGGTGGGCCTCTAGTAGCACGGCACCGTCCTCGTAGAAGTGGGGCCGAGTCCCCAGCGAGACGGCCGCCGGATACACCGTGCCGTCGGGTCTCTCGTACCAGCCGGCATATACGGCGTCCTCGGGAAGCAGAATCGTGGAATCGACCCGGACGTTGGCCGTCGGAAACCCCAGTTCCCGGCCCCGACGGTCACCCGTGCCGACCACGCCTCGGACCTCGTAGGGGCGGCCCAGCATGGCGTTGGCCCGCTCCAGGTCGCCCCGGACCAGGGCCCGCCGGATGAAGGTGGACGAGACCTGCTCGTGGTCGCGAGCCGGACTGCCAGCCAAGCCGACCAGTCCGAGGCCCAGGACCTCGAAGCCCATCCTGGAGCCCATGTCGCGCAGGAGCGCCACGTTGCCCAAGCGCTGGTGGCCGAAGTGGAAGTCCTCCCCGACCACCACCAGCTTGGCTCCCAGGCACCCGACCAGCACATCGGCCACGAACTCCTCGGCGGACTCCATGGCTCGCACCTCGTCGAACGGCACCACCAGGGTCAGGTCCACGCCCGTGGTGGCCAGCTGTTCCAGCTTCTGCTCGTTGTCAGTCAGCAAGAGTGGTGCTGACTCGGGCCGAACCACGGTGGCCGGATGCCGGTCGAAAGTGACGACCGCTGATGCCAACTCCCTCTCGTTGGCCAGACGTCGAACCTCGGCGACTACTTGTCGATGGCCGACGTGTACGCCGTCATAGGCGCCGATGGTCAGGGCGGCCCCCGGTGACGAGGGGTCATGGGGGCTCAACTCCCAGCGGATCTCCACGACGGCGAGGCTAGCGAGCGGCTGTCGGTCCGCCGGAACCGATCAGGAAACGGCGGGAGCCAGAACGACAGCCGGCTTAGCCCCACCCCGGTGGGGCTCGTACACAGCCAGCAGCGCCCCGTCCGGTCCGTGGACCGGCCATGGGCCTACCTCGGCGGACCCCGACTCCACACCTAGACGGTCGAGATCCAGCGGTCGGCCGAAGGACACGTCGACGGCTGTGGCCTCGTCGACATAAACGCCACCCAGATCGCGCAGGGCCTCAGTCAAGGGCAGCAGGATGGGGGTCTCAACCGGGTGGGCCTCGTCCTCGGTGAACGACCCGACCGAGGTTCGACGGAGGTCGCAGAGATGGGCGCCACCTCCGAGAGCTGTCCCGAGGTCAGCAGCGAGTGTGCGGATATAGGTTCCCGAAGAGCAGGTCACCGCCACGTCGTAGATTCCCTGCTTGTCGCCGGGCACCACGTCGAAGCGGTGCACGGTCACCGTCCGAGGGCTTCGCTCTACCTCACCACCCTCTCGGGCAATCTCGTGGAGTCGCCGGCCGCCGACCCTGACAGCCGACACCATCGGTGGAACCTGCTGGATGTCACCGACGAACGCCCGTGCGGCGGCCACCACCTGGTCCGGATCCACGGCCGACATGTCGTAGATGGCAGTCACCTCGCCCGAAGCGTCCAGCGTCGATGTCTCGGTACCTAGGACAACCCGGGCCGTGTACTCCTTGGGTAGGGCCGTCAGGAAGCGAAGCAGACGGGTGGCCCGACCCACACCGAGAACCAGAACCCCGGTGGCATCTGGGTCCAGCGTCCCCGAGTGGCCCACCTTGCGAGTGCCCAGCACCCCCCGGGAGCGCGCCACCACATCGTGACTGGTCCAGCCGGCTTCCTTGTCGACAACGACGACCCCGTCGGGTTCGGCCGGTCGGTCGACCACTTCACTCCTCCTCGTCAAACGGAGCGAGTCCGCGGAGAATTTCCTCGATGCGGTCGGCAGAACGGAACGTGTCGTCGACCACAAAGGTCAACGGGGGGACGCGCCGAACCCGAGCCTGAGATCCGATAGCTCGTTGGAGTCGCGGCCGATGCTCGGCTAGCGCCTCCAAAAGCCCCTGGTCGTCAACGTCAGAGGTGACGTAAACCCGGGCCATGCTCAGGTCACGGTCGGTTGCCACACCGGCCACGGTGAGGAAACCCAGGCGGTCGTCGTCGATACGCTCGACCTCGTCGGCCAGAATTCGCGCCAAAAGCTCGTTGAGCCGATCGGTTCGGTCGTAGCCGCGGGTGGCCCCACCCGAGCGACGCCCCTGGGGTGCTCCCCGTCCCATGGCTGTCTCCTAGTCGCGGGGAATCTCCCGCTCCTCGAACGTCTCGATGACGTCGCCGTTCTTTAGGTCCTGGTAGTCGGAGAGCCCGATACCACACTCGAAGCCCGACTGGACCTCTCGCACGTCATCCTTGAACCGGCGAAGCGAGCTGACCTCGCCCTTCCAGATGATGGCACCCTCCCGGAGGAAGCGCACCTTGGAGCCGCGGGTAATGGTGCCGTTGGTGACGTAGCAGCCGGCGATTTTTCCGACGCGGGGGACGGAGAAGATCTCTCGGACCTCGGCGTCGCCCGTCACGATCTCCTCGAACTCCGGCGCCAGCAGGCCGAGCATGGCCGACTCAATGTCCTCAATCAGCTTGTAGATGATCTCGTAGGAGCGAATCTCCACGTTCTCGGTGTCGGCCATCTCGCGAGCCTTGCGCTCGGGTCGCACGTTAAAGCCAATGATGGTGGCATTCGACGTGGCAGCCAGCTGGATGTCGTTCTCGGTGATCCGACCCACCGCCCGGTGGACAAAGGCCAGCTTCACGTCCTCGCGCTCGAGCTTGCGGAGGCTCTCGGTAACGGCCTCCAGTGAACCGTTCACATCGGCTTTGACGATCAGGTTCAGGGTGGCCGCCTCACCTTTCTGGATCTGTTCGAAGATGTCCTCCAGGCGGGCGCCACCCGATAGCGCGTGGGCGTCCCGGCCGATGTTGGCCTGGCGACGCCAGTGGCCCCGCTTGTCGGCTACCCGACCGGCAATTTTCTCGTTGGGGGCAACGACGAAACCCTCACCAGCGTCGGCCACGTCGGATAGGCCCAGGACCTGAACCGGCACAGACGGTCCGGCCTCCTTGACCTGGTTTCCGTGGTCGTCGACCAGAGCCCGCACCCGCCCCCACGCCGCTCCGGCAACCAGTGGGTCACCAACCTTAAGGGTCCCGCGTTGGACGAGCACAGTGGCCACCGGTCCCCGCCCAACGTCCAAGAAGGACTCCAGGACCACGCCCTGGGACCGCCCCTCTGGATCGGCCCGAAGGTCCTCTAGTTCCGCTAACACATTCAGGTTGTCCAAAAGATCGTCAATCCCGAGGTTTTGGAGAGCGGACACCTCAACAGTGATGGTGTCTCCGCCCCAGGACTCGGGAACGAGGTCGTGTTCGGCCAATTGGCCTAGGACCTTCTGAGTATCGGCATTCTCCCGGTCGATCTTGTTGACGGCCACGATGATCGGCACGTCCGCCGCCCGAGCATGGTCAAGGGCCTCCACAGTCTGGGGCATCACGCCGTCGTCGGCCGCCACCACCAAGACGACGATGTCAGTTGAACCGGCACCGCGGGCCCGCATGGCGGTAAACGCCTCGTGGCCTGGGGTATCGATAAAGGTAAGCAGCCGACCATCACGTTCAGCCTGGTAGGCACCGATGTGCTGGGTGATTCCTCCCGCCTCGTCGTCGACGACGTTGGCGTTCCTGATCTGGTCAAGCAACTTGGTCTTGCCGTGATCAACGTGTCCCATGACGGTGACGATCGGTGGGCGGACCGGAGCGTCGTCGTCATCGAGATCGTCCACGACGTCAAGCAACTTGAGCAACTCGACCTCTTGCTCCTCACCAGGGTCGACCATGCGGATCTCGACACCCAGGTCGGCCGCGAACAACTCGATCATGTCGTCGGACAGGGACTGGGTGGCCGTGACCATCTCACCCTGCTGCAGGAGAAAGCGGACGACGTCGGCCGCCGTACGGTTCAGGCTTGGGCCGAGGTCCTGAGCGGTACAGGCACGCTCGACCACAACCTCGCCCTCGGGCACGGCGGCGTCATCCGGCGTGTAAGCCGGCAGGTCCATTGGCTGGAGTTCCTCGCGGCGACGGCGACGGCGACCCTTACGGCGTGGTGGACGGCGACCGCCGCCAGGTCCACCACCGGGGCGACCTCCAGGCGGACCACCGGGACGACCACCGGGCGGACCACCGGGACGACCACCGGGCGGACCACCGGCACCAGGAACCGACTCGCGCGGTCCCCCACCCATCGGTGGGCGACGACCCACTGGGGGCGGACCGGTGCGACGACCCGGATGACCACCGGGTGGTGGTCCGCTTGGTCGCGAGACAGTGCCTGGCGGTGGCGGAATCGGCCTACCCGACGCCGAGACCGGTGGTCCGGGTGGCGGTGGAATCGGCTTGCCAGATGTTGAAAGTGGCGGCGTGGCACCGGGGGGCGGAACACGGGAAGCCCCGATGACCTTGGCGGCCGGATCGGGAACGGTCGGGCCGCCGTCGTCAGCGATGGGGGTCGCCTCTGAGCTTCGCTCCAGCTCCGGCTCCGGCTCATGGGATTTTCTGGGGGGCGCCGATGAGCCACTGGACGAGATCACCCGACGCGGGGACTCGGATGTTGGCTCGGACTCCGGCTCGGGCTCCGGCTCGGGCTCCGGCTCGGGCTCCGGCTCGGGCTCCGGCTCGGGCTCGGGCTCGGGTTCGGGCTCGGGTTCGGGCTCGGGCTCCGGCTCGGGCTCCGGCTCGGGCAGCTTCGAGGCCTTCTTCTTGCCCGGTTCCTCCGGCTGGACGTCGCGCACCAAGCCCTCACGCTGCGCCTTACGACGGGCCCGGTCAGCCTGGGCTTCCACGATTCCCGATGAATGGCTCTTCACGCCAATACCCAGAGATTCACAGAGGTCGAGGACCTCGGCGTTAGTCATCCCCAGTTCTCGCGCCAGCTCATACACGCGGATGTTCTTCGGCACGGTGGTTTCGTCGTCCTGTTGGTTGGTGGAGTTCTGCTCGTACGGGGATCGACCCCCGAATCAAAGGGATCAATAGGCGGGTCGGCGCCGGCCGAACCGCCGTCTGACGCTATCGGTTGGAGGGGTAGATCACCCGTCCGGCTCTCCCGGGTCGAAGGTGATCCGACAGCCAGTCACCACCGAGTGGAGATGGTCGGCAGTCGCTGGCCGACGAAAAGCCCGAGTTGGATCGCTGACCCGCAAAGCTTTCAGACAGGCGTCTGTGGCGTGCATCCAGGCCCCGGCCGGGGGCCGTCCAGTCGATAAGTGGGCCAGCCGCACCCTCCGACCAAGCCAGTCGGACCATCTCGGTGGTCGCCCCTATGGTCCAACAGGCGACACAAGTCCGCTCTGGCCCTCCCCCCACGAGAGCAGTACCGGGTCAGATGCCTACTTCTCTTCCTCTCCGGTCTCAGTGGCCGCCTCGGTCCACTCACCCGCCGAGACTGCCGGACCACCCTCGGCGGGTTTCCAGACCTGTTCACCAGTCTCCTCGTCGACCACCCACTCGCCCTCGGCCCACTCGACATCGGCGTACGCTGCTTCCTGAGCTACCTGGGTCTCACTCTTGATGTCGACCCTCCAGCCCGTCATCCGGGCAGCCAAGCGGGCGTTCTGGCCCTCTTTGCCGATGGCCAAGGAAAGTTGGTAGTCGGGAACAACCACTGTGGCGGTGCCGGTCTCCTCGTCAATGAGGACCTCCTTCACCTTGGCCGGGGAGAGGCCTTTCATCACGAAGTCAGCCGAATCCTCGGAGAACGGAACGATGTCGATCTTCTCGCCCCGTAGCTCGTTGACGACCATCCGCACCCGAGCTCCCCTCGCACCCACACAAGCCCCGACCGGGTCCACATTGGCGTCGTTGGACCACACGGCGATCTTGGTCCGATGACCTGGCTCCCGAGCACAGGCCCTGATCTCAACCACACCGTCCGCAATCTCAGGAACCTCCAACTCAAACAGCCGCTTGATGAGTCCCGGATGGGTCCGGCTGACCACGATCTGGGGACCCTTAGCTGTCTTTCGGACCTCTACGATGTAGGCCTTAAGTCGGGCGTTGGCCTCTGGACGCTCAAAGGGAACCTGCTCGGCCTGAGGTAACAGGGCCTCGACCCGGCCCAGGTCCAGGAGGGTGTACCGAGCGTCGGTCTGCTGGATCATGCCGGTAACAATGTCGCCCTCACGGCCGGCATACTCCTCGTACTTGAGGTCGCGCTCAGCCTCCCGGATCCGCTGGGTCATGACCTGCCGAGCCGTCTGGGCGGCGATACGACCGAAGTTCTCAGGCGTGACGTCGAACTCCTCGCCGATCGGCTCCCCCTCCTCGTCCAGGTCCTGGGCCAGCACCCGAATTTCCATCGTCTCGGGATCGATGGTCACCCACGAGAATTCGTGGGCACCGGGCATGCGCTTATAGGCCGACTCAAGGGCATCAGCGAGGGCGGCGAAGAGGGAATCCACGGAGATCCCACGGTCGGCCGCTAAGGCCTGGAGAGCCTCCATCATCTCGGGGTTCATGACCCGACCTTCCTTCCCGGGTCGGTAGAGCCGTCCCGATCGTGGCCCTTACGAGCCGACTTGGGCTCGGGGGTCCAGGTGAAGACGGTGCGCGCCTTCAGAATCTCGTCATGGCGGATGGACCGGGTGGAGCCGTCGACTGCCCGAACAACGACGCCGTCCCCGTCAGTCGACTGCAGAACGCCGGACACCCGGCGGTCGCCGTCGGTGCCGGGCTGGGTCTTGATGGCAACCTCGGTACCGACGGCCCGTTCGAAGTGGGCGGGGCGCTTGAGGGGCCGCTCGAGGCCGGGACTAGTGACCTCGAGGGTGTAGGTCCCGGCAATCGGATCCTCGTGGTCGAGGGCACGCGATACCTCTCGAGTAACTCCGGCAATGGCATCCATGCCGACTCCCTCGGGGTGATCGACCACTAGACGAAGAACGCCGCCCTCATACTCGACGGCGAGCAACTCGACCCCAATCCGGTCACACAGGGGAGCCGCCATGGCGTCAACCCGGTCGGTCACCGCCATGATGCCTCCTTCCTGTCGTTAAGTCCCGGTGTCGCCACCAGAACCTCGATTTCCGTCACGGTCACCTGCCGGAACCGAAAACAAAAGGCGTGGGCAAAGCCCACGCCTCGTCGGGAAACCGGCGATGCACGCAGGCGGAAGCATACCTGCGACACCGGTCAGCGACTAGTGCCAACTGGTGTCCACGGTCGTTGAGCCAACGTGTCCTGGGGTCGCAAACTGGTCCGGATCAGACCGTATGGCGCCGGATGAGCTCGATCCGCGAACTGGTGTCGTTAGCATCCTCACCCTGTTCGGCCAAGAGTCGCTCCCGGTCCCGTTCGGCCTCGCGGGCTGCCTTCTCGGTGTCGACGCGGGCTAGGGCGGCATCGACCCCCTCGGTATGGATGAACTCGGCCCACTCCACCAAGGCATCGACCATCTCGTCTTCGGCCACCACGGCAGCGTTGCGGCCCTTCACGAACAAATGACCCCGACGGTTACCGGCCGCAATCCCCAGGTCGGCGTCCCTCGCCTCGCCAGGCCCGTTCACCACGCAGCCCATGACGGCCACCTGCAGAGGGATCTCCCGGTCAGCGAAGGCGGCCATGGCGTCGGCGGCCACTGCCACCACGTCGATCTCGGCCCTCCCGCAACTCGGACAGGCGATCAAGTCCACATTGCTGCGCTCACGGAGGCCCATAGCCTCGAGCAGGGCCCGACCGGATCGGGCTTCCTCGACCGGATCGGCGGTCAATGAGTACCGAATAGTGTCGCCGATACCCTCGGCCAGCAGAGTGCCAATACCGGCCGAGGACTTGATCAGTCCAGCGGGCGGGGGGCCGGCCTCGGTTACGCCAAGGTGCAGCGGATAGTCGGTTACCTCGGAGAGTTGTCGGTAGGCCTCGATCATGAGCGGAACGCTGGACGCCTTGACGGAAATCTTGATGAGGTCGAAATCGACCTCGGCGAAGTAGCGGATCTCGTCAAGGGCCGACTCGACCATGGCCTCCGGGGTCACCCGTCCGCCATATTTCTCGTAGAGGTCGGGGTGCAACGAGCCGCCGTTGACCCCGATCCGGATGGGCACTCCCCGATCTCGGGCCTCAGAGGCCACGGTCCGGATGTGCTCCGGTCGTCGGATATTGCCGGGGTTAAGACGCAGACAATGCACCCCGGCCTCGAGGGCGGCCAGAGCCATCCGGTACTGGTGGTGGATGTCAGCCACGATGGGAACCGGCGAACGGGGAACGATTCGGGCCAGCCCCTCCGCGGCCTCTAACTCATTGCAGGTACATCGGACGATGTCGGCACCAGCCATAGCCAAGTCATAGACCTGCTGGAGGGTGGCCTCGTGGTCGGCGGTCCGGGTGATGGTCATGGACTGCACCGAGATCGGTGCTCCCCCACCCACGGCCACATCTCCCACCATCAGACGTCGGGTGGGGCGGCGTTCGATCCCGGCCTGAACCTCCATGAGGACGAGGCTACCGGTGGCCCAGCAGAGCCTCCCCTCGGTCAGCGCCGGTCAGCCGAAGTCGGGGAGATCCACGATGTCCCGGTAAAGGGCAACCACGAAGACGGCCACCAGGAGGGACACCACAGCCCAGGTGACGGGCACCAGCCGGGAGGCGTCGGCCATGTGGCGCCGCCCCCCGATCGACCTCACCCGCTCGTAGGTGGCGATGGCTACGTGCCCGCCGTCCAACGGGAGAAGCGGGACCAGGTTGAAGACGCCGACGAACACGTTCACCAGGATCAGGAACCACACATAGGTAGACCAGCCGTCGTCGAACATGGCGCTCCCGAGGCGGGCCGCCCCATAGAGGGAGAGAAGCCGTTCGTCGTCGGCCGGGTCGGCTGCCGTCTCTACAGCAGGAGCCGGCGGCTCGGCGGGCACGGTCAACGGACCACTGGTAGTGGCCTCAGACGGGCCGACTGCCCCGGCAAAGAAGTCGGTCAGACCATCGGGGGTGAAGAAGCCCACCAGTCCGTTGACCGACATCCACGCTAAGTCGACAAAGCGAACAGCGGCCTCGCCCGTCGCTCTCACGGGACCCATCGTGACCAGAGGTCGGTCCGCTCCAACGCCGAAGAACCCGGTCACCACGCCATCCACGCCGACCCGCTCCCCGATCACCGCCCGGTGGACCATCGTCTCGCCGTCCCGATGGACCACCACATCCACCAGGTCGCCGGGTACCGACCGGACGACGATGCCGAACTCGTCGAACCCTGTGGTTTCGACCCCATCCACAGACAGGATCCGGTCGCCCGTCCGAACGCCGACCGCGGCAGCCGTCGAGTCTGACACCACCTCTCCGACCACCCACCGGTCGGGGTCGGGAGTCCCCACAGCGGCGTAGACAACGAACAGCAGAAACAGGGCGATGGCGAAGTGGGTAGCTGACCCGGCGAGGGCCACGGCCATCCGCTTCGGGTAGGACTGCTGGCGGTAGGTCCGCTGCTCGTCTGCCGGATCAACGACGTCGAGACTGCTCATGCCGGTGATCCGGACGTATGCACCGGCGGGGATGGCCTTGACCCCGTAGGTGGTCTCACCCCGGCGCACCGACCACAGGCGCGGGCCGAAGCCGAGAAAGAACTCGGTGACCTGCATCCCCGCCCACCGGGCGACCAAGAAGTGACCCATCTCGTGCAGGACCAGCATCACAACGAATGACAGGACCACCACCAGTCCGGACAGGCCCCCGATGAGCCCGAAGGACGCCAGGGCGCCGATCAGGAGGGTCAGCCGGATTCGACCGTCGCGAGGTTCGCTACGAACCGCACGGTCCCTCGGATTTGCCGGATCGACCACGGCAGTCAGGTCCGGGCAGTTACGAGTGACCGGGTCGCCTCGCGGGCCCGCCGGTCGACATCCAGTACGGACTCCACGTCCTCGGCTCGATCACCGGGCCACTGGTCCAGGACGTCGGCCAGGAGACGGCCGATGCCAACCCACGGCAGGACCCCGTCGAGGAAGGCGGCCACAGCCACCTCGTTGGCGGCGTTCAGCCAGGCCGGGGCCGTCTCGCTCAGCCGACCGGCGGCAATGGCTAGATCCAGGCACGGGAAACCGGCCCTATCGGGTTGCTCGAAGTCGAGGCTCCCTAACTCGACCCAGTCGATGGCCCCGTAGGCCACGTCAAGCCGGTCCGGCCAGGCCAGGGCGTAACCCATACACAGACGCATGTCCGGGTTGGAGAGCTGAGCGATGGTGGCGCCGTCGGTGAACGTCACCATGGAATGGACGATGGACTGCGGATGGACAATCACGTCGATGTCGTCGTAGGACATCCCGAACAGTTCGTGGGCCTCGATCACCTCGAGTCCCTTGTTCATGAGGGTCGAGGAGTCGACGGTGACCTTGGGACCCATAGCCCACGTGGGGTGGGCCAGTGCCTCTTCCACAGTAACGGCGGCCAGCTCTTCGGCCGATCGACCCCGGAACGGACCCCCGGACGCTGTGAGGACGATACGCGCCACCCGTTCGTCCACGTCGTTGGCCCGCAGGCACTGGTGGATGGCGCAGTGCTCGCTATCCACTGGCAGCAGCTCGGCACCGGGAGTAGTCCGTACTCGCTGAACAACCGGACCGGCGGCAATCAGGGACTCCTTGTTGGCCAGGCCGAGCCGGCGGCCGGCGGCCAGAGTGGCCAGAGTCACCGGGAGCCCGGCGAACCCAACCACGCCGTTGATGGTCACGTCGGCCAGAACGGCCGCCTCGGCCAGGGCATCGGGTCCGGCCAACACTTCGGTTCCTCTGGGCACCCCGAACGCCACGTCGGCGGCCACCGACGGGTCGGCCACAGCCACCACGTCGGGTCGAAAGGCACGGGCCTGTTCGACCAGCAGGTCAACAGACCGGGCGGCGCCGAGGGCCACCACGTCGAAGTCGTCGGGCCGGTCGGCTACTACCTCGAGGGTTTGAGTACCGATGGATCCAGTCGACCCGAGTACGGCGACCGAGGTCGGGGACATGGAGCGAGCCTACCGATGGTCTCCCGGACGTCGGAAGTAGATCAGGCGGTGAACAGATCCATCAGCCGGGCAGCGAAGTAGGTGGCAGGCAGGACGAACAGGAGGGCGTCGAACCGGTCCATCAAGCCGCCATGACCGGGAAGGATGCTGCCCATGTCCTTGATCCCAAGGTCCCGCTTGATCATCGACTCACAGAGGTCGCCGAGCGGAGCGGCTAGGGCGACCACGATGCCGAGCACGAACGCCGTACCCAGGTCACCGGGATCCTGGCCGAACGGGGTTATGCGCCCCACCACCAGTACAGCAACCCCGAATGCGACGGCCATACCGCCAATCAGACCCTCCATGGTCTTGTTGGGGCTGACCGCCGATAGTGGGCTGCTCCCGAACATACGGCCGATAAACAGACCTCCAGTGTCGTAGCCAACCGTGCACAGCACAGCGGCCAGCAACATCCCGATGCCGTTCGGGTCGCTCAGCATCAACCCGACGAAGGAGCCTAGAAATCCCACATAGAGAACGCCGAAGAGGGTCACCGAGACGTTGAGCATGGGTGCCTGACGGTCGATGCCCGTCAGATACCAAAACAGGGTGAACAACACGGTCAGGGCCAGAATCAGCGGGATAGCGGCCTCGAAGCGCCAGTAGGCCCCAAGGTTCAGGGCAGCCACCGCGGTGACGCCGAGAAGAGAGGCCGGCTGGTAACCGGACCGGCGGACTGCGAGGAAAAACTCGCCAGCGGCCAAAGTAAGCAGCACGGTGGTCAGAGCAAGCGTGGCGTTAGCCCCGATGCGGAAGGCCACCAGGGCCAGGGCACCCAGCCCGACGCCGGTCGCCACAGCCAGCGGGAGGTCCCGTCCACTACTACTGCCAGCCATGCTCGAACCACCCCGACGGGGAGGCAACGGAGCCACGGGAGTTCCCACCGGCGGAGCCGACCGAGTCTCGGCGGATGCGGTCGAGGCTGTGAGGTCGGGAAGGGGCTCGTCGGGTGGCAGTAGGGGCGGGTCGAACTCGGCGGACGAGGAGGATCCGAGCGGCCCGTCATCGAAGAACGCCGCCACAGCTGCCTCGTCGTGGTCGCCAACCGGCTGCTGGGACTCGTGGTCGTCGGGGACATCGTCAGACCACCGGGGGGCGTCGTCGAGGCCGGTCCAGGGGTCGCCAGAAGACGAACCGCCGGTGACGTCGGTGGGTGGCTCTGTCCAGTGGGGCAACTCGTCACCAGGCGATTCGCCACCGAATACGGAACGGCCAGGCTCAACCACGTCGTCCGGCGAGTCCAGGCCGAGGATCCTGATCTCCTCGAAGCCCTGGTCTCCGCTCCCCTTCTGTTCGTTCACCCCGGGTCTCCCCTCATGATCGCTAGCTCAGACTTCGAGCAGGTCATCTTCCTTGGCCTGACGAGCCTCGTCGATTTCGGCCTCGAACCCGTGGATCAAGGAGTCCAGGCGGTCGGCCGCCCATCGGCGGTCGTCCTCGGATACCGACCCCTCGAGGTCGTCGAGGTCCTTGCGGGCATGCCGTCGGACTCCCCGCATCCTGTTCTTCCCATCCTCTGCCATGGCGTTCACCATGCGTACCAGATCCCGGCGCCGTTCTTCGGTCAGCTCTGGAAAGCTAAGCCGGATACTTCTCCCGTCGTTGCCCGGGGAGAGGCCCAGGTCGGCCACCAGCACAGCCTTCTCAATGGCTGGAACGTTGGCCGGATCGTGTGGCGTGATGAGCAGTTGTCGAGCCTCGGGGATGGAGAACGAGGCCAGTTCCTGGAGGCGCATCTCCACGCCGTAAGCGGTAACTGGCAACTTCTCCACCAAGGCGGAGGAGGCCCGACCGGTACGCACGGTCGAGAACTCGCGACGGGTGTGGGCCACCGCCTCCTCCATGGATGACGAAGCTTCGTCGAGGACCATCTGGATCATCTCGTCGCTCAACACTGCCTCCGTCGTTCGACCGGCGGTCTGCCGGGGCCTCGTTGGTGACGAATCAGGCGACCAGCGTGCCCACCGACTCCCCAGCGAGGATGGACCGGACGTTACCCGAGGCCATGAGGTCGAACATGACGATCGGGAGGTTGTTGTCCATGCACAGTGTGATGGCCGTGGCGTCCATGGCCCGGAGTCCCTTCTGAATCACGTCTAGGTAGCTGACTCGTTCGAGCCGAGTGGCCTCTGGGTCCATATTGGGGTCTGCGGTGTAGATGCCATCGGTTCCTGAGTGGGTGCCCTTGAGAACCACACCGGCCTCGATCTCGACAGCTCGCAGGGCGGCAGCCGTGTCGGTGGTAAAGAAGGGATTACCGGTCCCCCCGGCAAAGATCACGATCCGACCCTTCTCGAGGTGTCGAATGGCCCGGCGACGGATGTACGGCTCGGCGATCTGCTCCATGTGGATGGCCGTCTGGACCCGGGTGGGTTGACCGAGTTGTTCAAGGGTGTCCTGGAGGGCCAGGGCGTTGATCGACGTGGCGAGCATGCCCATGTAGTCGGCCTGGGCCCGGTCCATGCCGGCGCCAGCCCCGGACATGCCGCGCCAGATATTCCCGCCACCGACGACCACGGCGATGTCGACATCGAACTCGGAGCGCACGTCGGAGATGTCCTGGGCGATCCGCCCGACAATCTCACCGTCAATGCCATATCCGGCCTCGCCGGCGAACGCTTCGCCGGAGACCTTGAGGACGACCCGGTCCCAGCGGGCCGGGATCCGGTCGCCGCCAGTCATCTCAGGCCCCCAAGTAGGCCTGGGCGAACCTCTCGATACTGCCACCGTTCAAGACGTCGGCCACCGAGGTCTTGTCGCCATGAAGTCCCTGCTCCAGGAGGACGGTGTCTCGGAACCAGCCGGTCAGCCGGCCCTCCACAATCTTGTCCCAGGCCTGCTCGGGCTTGCCCTCGGCCTTGGTGATCTCCAGCAGGGCGGCTCGCTCTCGCTCGACGAGGTCTGAGGCGACCTCTTCGCGGGTAAGCACCGTGGGCTTGGCAAAGGCGATGTGGAGAGCCACCTGGTGGAGGGTCTCCTGGTCAACGCCCGAGCCCTCGACCACCACACCGTTCACACCCCGCCCGTCCTGTACGTGGAGGTATGTATCGAGCACGTTGCCCTCGGCTGCTTCGATGAGAGAGACCCGGCCGACCTCGACGTTTTCCTTAATGGTGAGACGGAGATCGTCGATGGCCGTCGAGTGGGCCTCGACAGCTGCTTCACCCTCGGCCAGCACGGCGTTGACCAACTCGTCTACGAGGAACAGGAAACCATCGGACTTAGCCGAGAAGTCGGTCTCGCACTTGAGGTGAACTAGGGCGGCCCGGCGACCATCGGAGACGAGGGCCACAGCACCCTCGATGTTTTCCCGGTCAGATCGAGTGGCCGCGTTTGCCAGACCCTTCTCACGGAGCGTCTGGGAGGCCGCCTCGAAGTCCCCGTCACACTCGATCAGCGCCCTCTTGGCGTCCATCATCCCGGCACCGGTGGCGTCGCGCAACGCCTTCACGTCCTTGGCGGCGATGTCAACCATGGTCAAGCCTGTTCCTCGTCGGTGCTCTCAGCCAGGGCGTCCGCCTCGGTGACCGGGGCTTCGGTTTCGACAGAAGCCCCGTCGGCCGCTTCCTTGGTAGCCGGAGCTTCGGTGGCCGAAACCTCAGCGCCCACGTCCTCGTCGCCACCAGCCCCTACCACGGTGGAGGCCACCCGCGCCTCGCGCTCAACCGACTCAGCAGCCGCTTCGTCACGAGCCTTGGTCTGCTCGGCAGCCCGATCCTCTGAGTCCAGCGACGGTCCATCGTCCTCGCTGGCGCTGCGGGAGTTAAGGATGAAGCGACCCTCCTCGACGGCATCGGCCACCACGCGGCAGAGCAGGCGGCCTGACCGGATGGCATCGTCATTGCCGGGAATGAGGTATTGGATGACGTCCGGGTTGCAGTCGGTGTCGACGATGGCCACCACCGGGATGCCCAGCTTGTTTGCCTCGGTCACGGCAATGTGCTCCCGCACAGTGTCGAGCACGAAGATGGCGTCGGGCAGGCGCTCCATCTCCTGGATCCCGCTTAGGTTGCGCTCGAGCTTTTCGAGCTCGCGGCCCAGCATGAGGGCCTCTTTCTTGGGCATGGCGTCAAACTCGCCGGAATCTCGCATGCGCTGGTACTCCTGCATCTTGGAGACGCGCTTTGAGATCGTTTGGAAGTTGGTGAGCATGCCGCCCAGCCAACGCTGGTTCACGTAGGGCATTCCGCATTTCTCGGCATAGGAGCGGATGGCGTCCTGGGCCTGGCGCTTCGTACCGACGAACAGCACCCGACCACCGTCAGCGACGAGGTCGCGGACGAAGGTGTAAGAAGACTCGATCCGCTCAAGGGTCTGCTCGAGGTCGATGATATAGATTCCCGACCGCTCGCCGTGGATAAATCTCTTCATCCTCGGGTCCCAGCGCCGGGTCTGGTGTCCGAAGTGGACACCCGCCTCGAGCAACTGCTTCATGGTCACGACAGCCATGCCGTGGTCTCCCTTCCCATCGGTTCGTCTCGCCCTCACCTCGCGCCCGAGGGCGACCGTGGGTGGGTGGGGGTGTTCTGATCTGGTCCGACACACGGTGTGCGAACCGGGGACGAAGTGTACCGGTGCCTACTGGGAATCAGTTCGGCAACCCCTGACAAGCGGATCAAAGGACCTCTCGGGTGTAGCGAACCACGGCCTCAATCTCCACAGTCGAGTACCTGCTCCGGAAACCGGGCATCCCTCCCCGGCCGTCCTCCACAACTGTTAGTTGGTCCTGGATGTCGGTAAATCGGTCCTCCACCGCGCGTATCGACGGACCGCGACCTCCTGAACCGTCCGGAGCGTGGCAGGAGGCGCAGGACCGCCCCCAGACGTCCCGACCCAGGACGAGGATGGGGTCGGCCGACCCCGTGTCAGCTCCGGGTACGGGCGGAGGAGCCCCGGCACAGGCCGAGGCGAGTAGGAGGATGACAAGAGCAACCGAAGGGTGGGGACGCATGGCAAGGGCGACGATACTGACGCCATGGGCTTCGACCCCCAGCGTTCACACCGACGGCGACCGAGCGACGTGCTCTACGTTGGAGCAACCGTCATTATCGGCATCCTGCTCGTGGCCTGGGCGCTCTTTCGGTAATCGATACCAGGCCGAGGAGGTCGCAAGGTGGAAAACCCGGAGATCCTGGGAGAGTTGGAGGAACGTTTCGTCCAGCCGTACCAGTCCACCAAGGCATACCTGTGTCCAGGCTGTAACCGGGAAATTCCCCCCGGCCTCGGTCACATGGTCATCCTGCCGGTCGATGCCCCCGACCTTCGCCGGCACTGGCACCGCGGTTGCTGGGTCGGACGTCAGCGCTGACCCGTTAGAACCGAGACGATCAGAACTCTCGCTTCTCCTTGACCTTGGCCCGCTTCCCAATCCGGTCACGCAGGTAGTAGAGCTTCGCCCGACGGACGTCACCCCTGCTGACCACATCAATGTGGTCAATAACCGGCGAATGGACTGGGAAGGTCCGCTCCACGCCCACGCCGAAGCTGAGCTTGCGCACCGTGAAGGTTTCGCGAACGCCGCTGCCCTGGCGCTTGATGACCACTCCCTCGAACAACTGGACGCGCTGGCGGTTGCCTTCCACCACGCGAACGTGCACCTTTAAGGTGTCGCCGGCACCGAAGTCGGGAACATCGTCGCGGAGGTTCTCATGGTCGACGAGATCGGTGGGCTGCATGGTGCGTCCTCGAGAGGCCGGGTCCGGAGAAGCGATCCGGACGGATTCATGGGCCGACCCGGGAGCGAATCGGCAGGATCTGCGGCCCGCTTCACGGGCCGGTCAGCCAGCATACGGCCAGCAGTGGACGACGACACAGGCACCAGTCGGTCCCGTCATGCCGTCCGACTCAGTCTCCATCCGAACCGAACTCCTCCAGGAGTGTCCGATCGGCATCGGTGAGCCCGCCCCGGCGCTCGATGAGGTCCGGTCGGAGGACCAAGGTACGGACCAGCGCCCTGGCCCGACGCCAGCGAGCCACCCGCCCGTGATCACCGGAACGCAGCACCTCGGGCACCTCCATACCCCGAAAGTCGGCCGGACGCGTGTAGTGCGGATACTCCAGTAACCCGTCGGAGAACGACTCGTCGTCGGGAGAGGACTCGTTACCCAGCACTCCCGGGCGGAGTCGAGCCACCGCCTCCATGATGGCCAACGCCGCCAATTCGCCACCGGCCAACACGAAATCACCCAGTGATATCTCGTCGTCGCACAGCTCGGTCCGGATCCGCTCATCGACTCCCTCGTAGCGGCCGCACAGCAGAGAGAAACCGTTGAGGGTGGCCAACTCAGCGGCTACCGACTGGTCGAAGCGCCGCCCACCCGGACCTAGCAAGATCAACGGTCGTGGTGGGTCAACTGCTTCCACGGCGGCGAACACCGGCTCGGGCATCATGACCATGCCGGCCCCGCCCCCGAACGGACTGTCGTCGATCGTGCGGTGTACATCCTCGGTGGCCAAGCGGAGGTCGTGAGCCCGCACGTCGAGGTGACCAGCCGCCCCGGCCCGACCCAGGATGCTCTCACCTGCGTACGCTTCGACCATTCCGGGAAAGATCGTGAAGACGTCAACCCGGAGGGTCACGAGGCACCTCCCCCGTCACCAACGAAGCCGTCGTCGAGTAAACCGGCCGGCACCTCCACGTCGATGCGGATTCCGGGCTCGTAGCCCACGAGGAAGGCCAGCGGGACTAGCCGACCATCGTCTAACTCCAGGAGGTCGCTGGCTGGGTTGGCGATTAGAGCAACCACTGTTCCGTGTTCGGCACCGTGCTGGTCGATGACCGTCGCCCCGACCAACTCATGAACCCAGAGGGTCTTGTCGTCGGCCTCGAGAATCGCCGAGGCGGACAGCACCACCCCGCGCCAGGCCTCGGCAGCGTCTCGGTCATCGATCCGGTCGAACCGGACCAAGTGGCGATGCTGGTGAGGTCGGCTGGACACCACAGTCAGCGGCCCGCGTCCGGTCTCTAGAACCGATCCGGAGTCCAGCCTCTCTAGCCGCTGGGTAACAAGACTAACTACCACCTCCCCACGCACACCGTGGGGCTTGTCGATCCGGCCGACCTCGAGAAGAGCCGAACCGTCGGGGTCCGACCGGCCGTCCATCGGACAGTCAGTCGACGAAGTCGACGTCGATCTCGGTCTCGTCCCGGACCGCGGCGGCCCGAACAATGGTCCGGATGGCGTTGGCCACCCGGCCGCGACGGCCGATAACCCGACCCATGTCGCCGTCGGCCACGGTCACCGAGAAGATGCACCGCTCCTCGCCCGACGTTTCGATCCGAACCTCATCCGGCTCTTCAACAATCGACTTGATCAGGTACTCGAGCACTCCCTCGGCGATCTTGGCTTCGGCGGTCATGATGCGTCCTCCTCGGCAGCTTCTTCGACGGCTTCCTCGGCAGCTTCTTCGACGGCTTCCTCGGCAGCTTCTTCGACGGCTTCCTCGGCAGCTTCTTCGACG
>Ga0208765_1000664_pt1 | contig 22480 bp, 19 predicted proteins | sample ETNtaG_2_FD_185783 | JGI IMG/M metagenome (GOLD analysis project Ga0208765, IMG submission 185783) | Marine microbial and viral communities from oxygen minimum zone, Eastern Pacific Ocean - ETNP201406SV203 (SPAdes) (version 2) | ecosystem: Environmental > Aquatic > Marine > Oceanic ...
CCTCTGCAAAGATGTCACCTGCTCGAATGAACCACACATTGCCCGTATGATCAAATCCGTTGCCCGTGAGAACCATCCGAAGTTGAAGAGTGTCTTCCGAATCATACCAAACGAGGGTCCCAATGAAACCTGCCCAGCCATCGTAGGTATAGGTGAGAACCTGACCATCAGACGAGGTTGCAGACATTGTTGCCCTTCCATTTGATGAACCAATGACTTCAGTGTTCCAATCAATTCCAAACAGAGTGAAGTCCCAACTCTTCCCTGTTTCAAGTGGGAAGTTGAGAACGGATTGAGGGTCGCCATTTTCAAATGCTGAGAGATTGTCGTGCGTAATTCGGCCGAGGAATGGATTGTGATTGAGTACAGCATGGCGTTTTGCTTCACGTTCACTTGAAATTGCAAGCATGTATGCAGTGCCATCTTCAGCATCATCTTCTGCAACCACGAGTCGAGCTGAGTCGTCCTCCCAATCAGGGGTTGAGAAGGTGTAGAGCCACCATTGGCCGATTTGCCACTCTGCGGGTGCTGAAAGATCTGCATGACCCGGACCTTGGTTGGTCGAATCGCCTGCCTCAAGGCATCCGGCAAGGCTGATGCTGAGCATCAGCAGGGCCATCAAAGGGGCACGCATGTGGCACCCCTAACCGGTGTTTCTCTTGACACTTACTCAAAGTGCGCCGAGTTCTCCAGTCTTGGTGAGAAGGCCTGCGATGACAACGCTGACGATGCTCATCAACTTGATGAGAATGTTCAGTGATGGACCGCTTGTGTCCTTGAATGGGTCACCAATAGTGTCACCGACAACAGCAGCGTTGTGAGCGGCATCGCCCTTTTCTGCACCTTCGATTTCACCTTGCTCAATTGCCTTCTTTGCATTGTCCCATGCGCCTCCGGCGTTTGCCATGAAGAGGGCCATGAGAACACCGGTTGCAGTTGCACCTGCAAGGGTTCCGCCAAGAGCGGCACTACCGAGGAGAACACCGATAATGACCGGACTAGATACTGCGACGACACCAGGCATGACCATCTCGCGAAGGGCTGCTTTGGTTGAGATGTCCACACAAGTAGCACTGTCTGGTTCTACACCTTCACGTCCTTCGAGTAGTCCGTCAATTTCCCTGAATTGTCGGCGGATTTCAACAATCATTGCTTCAGCCGCGCGACCAACCGACTTCATTGTCATGGCAGCGACAACGAAGGGCAGGGATGCGCCGATGAGGAGGCCGATGACGACCATTGGTTCGGTCAAGCTAAGATCCGCTGCTTCAAGCCCGGCACTGGTCTTGAATGCAGCAAAGAGAGCGAGTGCGGTCAGAGCAGCACTACCGATTGCGAAGCCTTTGCCAATTGCTGCAGTTGTGTTGCCAATCGAATCGAGGCTGTCTGTGATGTCACGAACATCCTTACCCAGACCGGACATCTCTGCAATACCGCCTGCGTTGTCTGCAACTGGACCGTAAGCATCCACTGTCATGGTGACACCAACGGTGCCTAGCATACCCATGGCAGCCATTGCGATTCCGTAGAGACCTGCATCTCCGCCACCCATGACATGGTTGGCTCCAAAGATTGCAGCAGCCATCAAAAGTACTGGAATGAAGACCGACTGCATACCAACAGCCAAGCCAGCGATTGCATTTGTCGCACTGCCTGTCTTGCTGGCCTCTCCAATGTATGGAATGGCCTTGACCTTGATTCCGAAAACATCCTCAATGCCTGTGTAATATTCAGTTACGAGGCCAATCAAAATACCAACAACAGAACCAATGGCTACCGCTTGAATTACCGTGGTATTCAGTTCTAGATAATCGAGGGCGAAATAACCACCGCCGATGAACAATGCAGCGCCGATAAACGTTGTATTTCGAAGTGCTGCACCAGGATCCATATTCTTCATTGCAGAAATCGAGAAAACGCCGATAATCGAAGCGACGTAACCGACAATTGCGAGAACGATTGGAATCATCAGATAATCATCGCCAAGGCCAGAACTGGCTGCTGCAATGACCATGGCCGCAATGATGCTACCAACGAATGACTCGAAGATATCTGCACCCATTCCAGCAACATCGCCAACATTGTCACCAACGTTGTCTGCAATCACACCAGGATTGCGAGGATCATCCTCAGGAATACCAGCCTCAACTTTGCCAACTAGGTCGGCACCGACGTCGGCAGCCTTGGTGTAAATTCCACCACCTACGCGCGCGAAGAGAGCGATGGATGAGGCACCCATGCCGAATCCTGCAACATTCTCAACTGTCAAGTAGGCTGTTTCTGTGAAGTAATACATCAGAGAAATACCAGCAAGTCCGAGGCCACCTACGGCGAGTCCCATGACCGCTCCACCGTTGTATGATGTCTCAAGAGCAGCTGCTTGTCCGCGCTTATTGTGCTCTCCCTTGGGGACTGAACCATCTGAAACCTGCGCTAAACCATCAGCGGCAGCCTGAGCGGTTCGTCCGTTTGCACTGGTTGCTGAACGCATACCAGAGAATCCGGCAGCGACACTGCACAATGCACCAATGATGAATGCAACCATGGTCTCCATTCCAAGACCGTTGTCTTCACCACCAGCATACAGTAGAATCGCGACACCAGCAATGAAGAACGCGAGCATTTTGTACTCTGCATACAAGAATGCCATTGCACCATCTTGAATTCGCTGCGTAATCTTCGCCACTGTTTCATTTTTGATTTCAATTGAATCCACTTTTTTGTATAGCAAAAAGGCGATGAAGAGTCCGAAGACACCTACACCCATACCAATCATACCAACTTCTGTTCCTTCCATTATTTCGTCCATGGTTACACCTCTGGTTGGCCGGGCCACCCGCGCCTCCCATATAATCTCAAGGGAACTGTTTATGGCCCTATAGGGCCATTTTAGGGCATGCAAAGTTTCGCGAAGGCAGATAACAGAGCGTCGCCATCATGGTCGGCCTCAAATGCAGCAAATTCGGCATCATTCATATCTCCCTCTGCATGTGCTTGGTCTATGACTGTTCGACTTGCTTCAGGATGAAATTGAACGCCCCAAACTGGTTTCCCTGCCACTCGCATACCTGCATTTTCACAATGCTTGGTCGAAATAATTCGTCGAGTTCCGGGGGGCAATCGCGTCACTTGATCCTGATGTGTGAACAAACCCATCTGGATTGGAGACAATAGTGTATCCATCCCTACAGAAAACAAGGGAGATACGGCATCTATTCGATCTTTTGACCGCTTGACTTCCCCTCCAAGTGTTTTGCACAACAATTGGTGGCCAAAGCAAATGCCGAGAACGGGAATATTTGCTGTTACTGCTTGCTGTAATACCTGTGCAGCATCATCCATCCAGGGCTCCCACATGCTAATATTGGCTCGAGAGCCTGAGCAAATCACTGCGTCAGGGTTGAGTTCCTCAATCGAATCAGGAGTGTCGATTCGACGATAGGTAATTCCATTGGACTCCCACTCTGATCTGTAAGCGTCACGGTCAGCCAACTGCGGGGTCACCAAGAGGCATTCAGCAGGTGCGAAAGGAGCCATGATTTCGGCGTTTCCGCCTTGCCCGAAGGCGGGTCTCTCAACCAAAAGGTCGAGGAGGACAACACGGGTCATGGCTCTCGTAAATGGGAACGGGTTGAAAGGGCTTCGCCTGCTCCACCTCACATGGCGGACGTTGACATACAGTTAATTCTGGAAAATGTTGGCCCTGTTCAAGCGGTTCTCGATGCGCACGATGGCGTGGTGAATGTCATCGATACAACAGATGGCATCATCATGATTGGATTGGAAGGCGGATGTACTGGATGCAGTAGTACTCCGATGACCGCCATGCAAATTTACTATGCACTGATGAAATTGGATGAGGTGAATGATGTTGTATTCGTCAATGGTGAGTTGCCCGAATATATGCGCGCATTCATCGATGATAAACTCAAATCCGAGGAATAGTTACTCCTCTTCAGCATCTCGACTTTCTTTCATGATTTGATGAGGATTCATCCCTTGTGAGATGCTGCGCCCTTTGATGTTAAGGCGCGCGAGGAAAGCGAAGGCAAGGCACAGGACTGCCAATGGTTTGGGCAAATAGCTCGAGCCCCAAAGAGTGCCACCTGAAACATCCAGATAGATTAGCGAAATCGTGGCTGATAGAGATAGGAAAAACATCGCCCATTGTGCGCGGTTCTCGGCCTGATCATTCCGAGAAAGTGTTGCAATCAGAACCCATAGCAGGAGAGTGGATGCACACAACGCCTGACTGAGTGTTTCAACAGGGTCCATGTTGCTTCCATGGGGAGGGGGCTCTTCAGCCTGTGCCAAGAGTCAAGAACGTCGACGTATCCTTGGACACCATGGTGAAGGTGGCAAGTTGGAGCCTTCCACGGCCACGCCGCAATGGGCCACCATATTACTCCAAGTCAAACGTCGTCATGGTTCTAGAACAGGTCGGTGTTCTGTTGGAACTAAAGGGTGCAAATCCCTTCCGTGTTCGTTCTTATCAGAATGCATCCCGAACGCTCGGTGGCCTTGAGGAAGATTTGTGGACAGTTACATCTGAGGGACGCCTGACCGATGTCAAAGGCATCGGAAAAGGCATTGCTGGGTTAATCACGGAGGCTCTAACGAAGGGGACATGGGGCGATATTGGTAATTTGTACACCAGTATCCCTGCCGGACTAATCCAGATGTTGGCCATCCCCGGCCTAGGCCCAAAGCGAATCAAGCAATTCCATGATGAGTTGGGCATTGAATCAATTGAACAATTGAAGGTCTCTGGTGAAGATGGTCAACTCCGTGAATTGGCTCGCATGGGGGAAAAATCTGAACAGAAGGTTCTGGATGGCATCGAATTACTCAAGCGGTTCTCGGGCCGCAGACGATTGGATATCGGTTTACTCTATGGCGAGGCTTTGGAAGCCAGAATTTCTTCGATGGATGGTGTCACTCGCGCACAATTGGCGGGTTCGACGCGACGTCGAAAAGAAACGATTGGTGATTTGGATATTGTCGCAGCTGTATTGCCTGAAGATGTCGAATCTGTAGCGGAACAAATTGTGTCTCTACCAGGTGTTGCTGATGTGAAGGGCGCGGGTTCGTCAAAGGTCAGCATCATCCTAGGGACTGAATTCTTCTCTGACGAGGTTATGGAATCGGGACTTGATGGAGGTGTTCTTGAGGCATTGGGCGGTGATGCGTATGAAGAGATGGCATCAAACACGACAATCGATGCACAGGTTCGCCTCGTCCCGCCTCATGTGTTTGCTTACACACTCGCTTACTTCACCGGTTCTAAGGAGCACAATGTGAGGATGCGGCAACGAGCGCTCGATCGAGGATTGCGTCTCAATGAATTTGGATTGTTTCCCGTCGATGCAGTCGGCGAACTAAAGGGAATTGAGGCCGCTAAATTCTCCTTGCCTGCGGAAAAAGAATCGGAGATTTATACTCATTTAGATTTGCAATGGGTTCCACCAGAATTGCGTGAAGATTCGGGTGAAATTGAATCAGCAGATTCAGGTAATTTACCCACTTTGATGGAGGCATCTATGCTGAAAGGTGCATTCCACAATCACACGACGGCCTCAGATGGGACTGCCACCCTCAATCAAATGGCTGAAGCCGCCCAAAATCTCGGATGGGAATTTCTTGGAATTGCGGATCACAGTCAAGTTCTGCAGGTCGCTAGTGGACTTAGCCCGGATGAACTCATCAGTCAATCTGCTGAGATTCGAGCATTGAATGAGAATTGGTCTGACAAAGGAGTTGACTTTCGGTTGTTCCACGGAAATGAATGTGACATTCTACCTGATGGCAATCTTGACTATTCTGAAGCAGAACGAAGTGTGTTGGATCATGTTGTCGGTAGCGTTCACCAATTGCCCACGTGGATGAAGCGTGATGAAGATGTGAATACTGAAGCACTCATCAATGCAATTGAAAATCCATCATTCACAATCCTAGGCCATCCAACTGGGCGGATATTGGGTGGACGAGATGGGTTTGCTGTCGACCTTCATGCTGTATTGCGAAGAATGGGTGAACTCAATGCGGAAGGGGAATTGAAAGTGGTCGAAATCAATGCCAGCCCCTACCGATTAGATCTGGATTGGAGATACTGCCGTTATGCCAAAGAGCAAGGTGTACCGATTTCAATCAATCCTGATGCACACAGTACACAGGGGCTGAAAGATGTCTGGTTCGGTGCCCAAATCGCCCGGAAAGGTTGGCTAGAGCAGACCGATATCCTCAATTGTCGTAGCGGTTCGGACTTGGAACAGTTACTCTGGTGATTACATGCGTCCTCAAATTGTTGCACTCATCTTGCGAATTGGTTTGTTGGCCGCCGGGGGCTTCATGGTTCTCTTTCTCTGGTTTGGAACTGGCGTTGAACGATCACCAGTGGGGTTGATGATTGGAATCACCGTCGCCGCAATAGCCGGATTATGGTGGGTAGAATTGCAAATTCAAAAAGGACTGGAAGCCGCGAAGAGGGATGAATAATGGGCGTTGGAAAAGCAATCACATTCGGCCTTTTTGCGATGTTCCCCGGAGCGGTTCTATCACTGATTGCTTGGATTCTAGTTGGGAAACCAGAAACTTGGTCTGGTTGGATGTCGATTCCGTGTTACGGACCTTTCTTCGGTTGCATCGCCATCGGTGTCTGGTTGGGCATTCGAGGTGAATCGGATGTGGAGCTGGAAACATGAACAGGGCCGAAAAGGCACTGAAAATTGGAGAAATGCTGGACAAATTGTATCCAGAGACACCTGTTCCACTCGAACATTCAAGCGCCTATACACTGCTCGTAGCGGTGATGCTTTCAGCACAAACCACTGACAAAAAGGTCAACCAAGTCACACCCGCACTATTTGCAAAGGCAAACACTCCTGAGCAGATGTCTACACTTGAGGTCGATGAGATTCAAGTGATAATCCGCGAAATTGGCTTGGCTCCAACCAAGGCCAAGAATTTGCGAAAAATGGCTGAACAATTGGTAGAAGGAAAGGGGATGAGGCCAGATTGGGAATATCTCGAAAGTCTCGCGGGCGTCGGCCACAAAACAGCGAGTGTAGTCATGGCACAATGGTATGGAATCCCAGCCTTCCCAGTTGACACACACATCCATCGTCTGGCTGCACGCTGGGGATTGTCGAAAGCAAAGAATGTTGAGCAAACCGAAAAGGATCTGAAAGCACTATGGCCGAAAGAAACATGGAACTCTCGACATTTGCAAATCATCTTCTTCGGCAGAGAATACTGTCCGGCTAGAAATCATGATTTGGCACAATGCACTATTTGTTCGTGGGCCTCAACACGAAAGCGAATTCGGGAAGAGAGGCGAAGATGAACGATGAACGTCTTCAAGGCGTAATGGTTCTTCGATGCATCATGGGCGAAGCAATCACACTGCAAGAAGGAGACGATGCACCTCTCTTTTCGGCGGAAGATGCAGAGGGAAATGTTTGGAATTTGAGTGACTTGATTTCTGGAGGAAACCGAGTGGTTTTGTACTTCTATCCAAAGGATTCCACGCCTGGTTGCACAACACAAGCTTGTGATTTTCGTGATAACATGGCCGCTCTAAGTTCTGCTGATGTAATGGTATTCGGTGTTTCAAAGGATAGTGCGAAATCGCATGGGAATTTCACTCGGAAACAGAATCTGAACTTTCCTTTACTAATGGATATCGAAGGAACACTGTTGGAACAATATGGAGTTTGGCGAGAAAAGAAAAATTACGGACGAACGTACATGGGTATCTCTCGCTCAACTTTTGTGATTGAGGCAGATGGGACTTTGTCCCTAGCCAAATATGGTGTCAAAGCAAAGGGCCATGTCGCCCGTATCCTGGCTCATCTTGAATTGGAGTGAATGCCGTGACCTCAGGGGAAAAAATCGAACTGGCCCACGGTTCGGTTGCTTGGGGCCCTTGCCACATTGGTAATGGTGCGACAATTGGGTCCGATGTCAGCATTGGATGCTTGGCACATGTGGGTCGTAATGTTTCACTTGGAGAAGGTACAAGAATCCAAGGCGGAGCCTATATCGCAGATGGGACTCAAATTGCCGAAGGGGTCTTTATTGGCCCCAATGCAACGATTCTAAATGATCGATATCCTCCTTCACGTGATTCTGCAAAATGGCAATTCGTCACAATCGAAGAAGGCGCCGTCATCGGGGGTGGTGCAACAATTCTACCCGGTTTGCGAGTGGGGTCGCACGCCGTGGTTGCAGCCGGTGCTGTGCTCACAAAAGATATCCCTAACGGGGAAGTATGGGCTGGAAATCCGGCTCGGTTCCACATGCTAAGAAGTGAATATGAGGAGGCGCGAAGATGAGCAAAGATGCGGTCTGTGATTTCCTGAGACGCTGTGTTTTGTACGCTGATTCAAGTATCAATCGAAAGAAAGATCGTGATGAAGAAACCACGGAAATTGAACGTTGGACTGCGTATCGTGACTTCACCGCCTACGCCCTCTCCGAAGTGGAAAGAGGTGAATTGGACGATTGGTTTGAGAGCGATGGAGAAGCGGAGAGGAAGCGCCCTTCATTCATTGGAGAACCGATGAATGATGATTATCGAAATGTGGATGTTGATACTCTTGAGCATCCAGAAAGAGCCGCTTGGTTGTCCACTTTGGTTGCCCCGCGTCCCGTTTTGTTACTCTCGACAATCAACAAAGATGGAATCGCGAATCTATGTCCAGTCACCAGTGTGGCCGTGTTGGCAAACACACCACCATTGCTTGGAATCTCTTTGAGTCAGGACCGCTCAGGTAGGCCAAGAGATACCCTGGTGAATCTTCAGAATGGTTCAAAAATCACTGCAATGGTGCTCCCCGGAACATGGGATGCTTCACTATTGGTGAACCAAACTGCTGAACCCATCCCTCCTGATCGTAGTGAATGGGATGGCCTGACAGACCCGCTAGAATCACCGAATGGATTCCCACCACATCATCCCATTTCTGCCGCAGTACTCGAATGTGAACTCTCTGAACTTCATCCTCTACCTGATTCGGTAGCCACATTGGCTATCTTGCGAATACGCAATATTCTGCGCCCAGATATTGGCACGAAACGACAGATGCCCCCGGATGCTGAAACTTGGCGTCCCCTGTTGGCACAATTCGGTTTGGACCGCCTCACAAGTGGACCGGATGGCGCTTCTTGGTCATTTGAAGTTCGCAGCCATCGAGGCTAATCAAGAATTGAATTGCCACCCAATTCATGGGTCTCAGTATCAATTCGAGAACCTCTGCCGGGGACGAGAAAGAGGCGGTTGGAATCATCGAGGGCGAATACTGGAAGGCCTCCATAATTGGCCATGTCTTGCACTTGTCGTGCCAAAGCGCTGCGCTGACTATCCATGTGAGCTAAACTACTCAAATCAACAATACAAATGTCGCCTTGGTGAAGACGAGTAGACATTGGCTCCAGTGGTAACCGGTGCATCTCATCTGGACGGATATATCGGAGCCCACGTCTCGGGAGGCCTTGTTGAGAGATGGACCATTCCAACCATCGTTTTGACCCTAAATCGTGAAATTTGAGTTCCTTGACCGGTTTCCTTACTGTTTTCCGAACGGGTTTAGGAATGTGTATGGGGTCGCCATCCTCAATGATTTCCTCGACTACAATTTCACCCTCAAGGGGTTCCCCTGATGGCAAATCCGGCAAGCCGAACAAGTTGTACAAGCGACGCCGCATGGGCCGGGCTCAGAAGTCTAGGTCCAAGTCATCTTCGGCTGAAGTTGGGGCTGAAAACGGATTCTCAACGACTGGGTTCGCGGCCGGTGCGGGTTGTGTTGTGGCTTGTTGAGCCAACCACTGTGCGCCGTAGTGGTCCCACTGTTCCATGGTCCACCCAGGTGGCAGACCTTCAGCAGGAACCGGTGGAGTCCCTGTACTGACTGCGGGTTCGGGTTCAGGCGTGGGTTGAATTGCGGCTGCTGGTTGTGCGGCTGGTGCAGCAAACATATCCGATGGTGGGGCTGCCATTGGTGCCTCTTGCTCGATTTCCATGCCCATCGGTGCAATCTGATCCCACGGGTCTCCAACACTACGACCACGGATTGAAGTCCAAGCGAGAATTCCGAGAAGGCCGACCAAAACTAGACCTAAGATGATGACAATGGTAGAGACAACACCACCGCCGCTGCCCAAGAAGGAGAAGAAACCTTCATCGCTTTCCATCACAGTGATTGTGTAATCCTTTGTATCGCTGTCAATTTCATCGGAAACCATCAGGCGTATTCCACGTTCGCCGGGTTTGTCGAACTTGACCCAAATTTCCATTCCAATCTCATCGATGTCATTGGTGGGGTCGGTGTCACCATCGGAATCTACAGAGGTGTCAAGATCCCATCGATACACCAAATTTGGTTGGTCGGTGGGTGTATCTGTGGATAGATTCCCAGACAAGCCAAACATCTCTCCTGTTTTCGGTCCAACTTTGCTCACCCAAATGTCTGCAGTAGGTGCGCGATTACGGACTGTGAAATTCACAGTTTGTGATGTACGCGAACCATCGTCATCAGTGACATGGAAAATCGCAGGATAGATGCCCGCATCAGACCACATGTGATTGTTGATGGATGGACCGGAGATATCACAATCATCGTCGGCACTACCATCTTGATCCAAATTGGTGAATGGGTCCAAATCCCAACAGGCAACCAAATCGTCCAAATCGCTGGATGTGTCGCTGTATTCAGCTGTGAACATGACTGCTTGATCTTCCCAAAGTGGCAGTGGATTTTCGAACGCTTCGATTGTAGGTTCTACATTGTTAACAAGAACATAGGAACTGATGGTTCCTGTGGTTTCATCATCATCGTCAAAGGCTTGCATCACAATCACGTGGGCACCATTGGTAGACCAACTGACTGGAACCACTGAATTCGGGCCCTGTGTAGTCTCAAACCAACTTGGGTCTGCCTGTGAATCAGGTTGCCATTCCCAACGCATCGTTGGCAAATCATTGGGGGAATCTTCGGCAAAGCCGAGTAACTCAATGGTTTGATCCTCATCGACAATCCAAATTCCTTGTGCGTTTTGGGTTGCGAGTTCTCCTGTTGCTGCATCGCGCAATTGGATTGAGCCATTGTATGGTGCAATGTTGGTGACGGTGATGCTGGTGCTAACAGTGGTGACTGCAAAGTCGTCATCCACCGCTCTGAAACTCATTGTGAATTGACCCTCGACTTCTGGAATTACCGTGCAGGCTTGGGTAATCAATCCCTGCGAACAGGTGTAGGGTTCGCCATTTGGTGCATCTGGTGGAAGCCAAAGCATGTCGATGGGGGCTTCAGGTGTAACGGTGTCAATATCGCTATGGTCATACGCGTTGAAAGTCACTGATTGCCCGACCATGACGCTCGGATCACTGAATGCGAGATTGACAATCGCGGGTCGGTTGTTGACAACAACTAGGACTGATGTGCGATCGACATCATTCTCATCATCGACAACTGTGAGATTGACGACATATTCGCCATCGTCATCCCACGATTTTTCAATCAAACAACTTGGGGCGACATGAGATTCGGTTGTGCCATTCTCTAGTTCAACTTCGAAAAGACAGAGGACAGAGCCACCATCGGAATCGACGGACATGGAGGCATCGATGACAATCGTTTCAAGGGTCAATTTGGGAATCATATTGGCAATTGTCGCCGTTGGTAAACGACCAACGAATAGTGTGAATGTGCCTTGATTGTTGGAACGATCGGCATCTTGGGTTACGGCCTGATTCGGATCGACCGTGAACAACACCTGTATGTCTCCGACGGCTTGAGATTGAGGAACGGTCCAAGCAATATCTGCAGTGAATACACCCAACGCCGATAGCGATGGGACATTGACCTGACTGGATGAACCATCGGGCGCTTGAATTTCTAGAATGGTCGCTGGTGAGGAAAGGATTCCACGATTCTGTACGGGAACGCTGAATGTGAGTTCATCACCGGGAATTGCATAGTAACCAGTCAGTGAATTGAGTTGTTGTGATACGCCATCACGCAGGCGGGTGACAGAGACCCCTGAACTGACAGCTGCGAGGTCAACCTCGACCAAGTTCTCATCCAATGTTAGGGTTGATACACCGATTTCATCCGTTGAAGAAATCCAGGCGATTACCCCGTGACTGGCATAGTCAAAATTGGTTGGAGACGAATCCAACTCATGTCCTGTGTCGAACTGGAGGTAGGCACTACCATTGGCTGCGGTGGTCACTATTCGGATGTCTTCTTCAATCTCGTATGCAAACTCAACATCTTGGTTCGCCACGGGTTGGCCATTGCTGTTGGTGACATTGACCCAAACCCCGAGATCGAGATCCAACGGCCAAGCAGGGAATGAGAGATCCACCTCAATTTCATGATTACGAGATACGGGATTGTACTGATTCAATCTGAAATCAATATCTGCACCGACGTCGATACTTTGGTGCCACCATGCATCGTTTTGCGCATTTTCGCACCACCAGCGGTATCCATTGATATTACCAGAACTGGCATTGTATGCTGTGACATTGTAAGAATTTGAGCATCCCGAATAAGAGACGCCTGGGTCTCCGGATCCAACGACCTCAAATCGTTCTGTAGTCGATTCCTCACTATCATCAGGTAATTCGAATAAATTGTCGTAAACCTCTCCTGACCAAACGGTTGAAGTGGTGGTTTCAGTATCCCATATTTCGCCAACATTCATCGGGAAATCATAGATTTCCTTGGGTGGGGAATAATCGGTATCGATACTGAGTGTCGCTAAATCAAGGCTGCTACCGACAACCAAACTGGCAGGGAAGCCGATATTGTTGAAATCAACATCAAGGTACATGTTGTAGGTAATCTGACCAAGGTCGGATGCACGAATGACTTCCTCCATTTCGAGTTCAACCTCGAGATCGCCACCGACGTTGAATCCAGATGCAACGATGGTTGCCCCATTGTAATTGAAAGTCCCTGATGAGTCTAAATCGTAAACGAGAGTCGAGACATTGTCGATGGTATCAATCCGAATATCGACGACTTCACGGGTTAGTTGACCCGTCAACATACCGACCTGAGAACCCGGAGCACCACCTACAACCAGTTCTTCAACATCGAATTCTGCATCGTAAATCCATTCATCTCCAATTCGCCAATTGGCAACATCAATCAAAGTGCCACTCTTCGTTGAAACTAAACTCAGAGATGATTCCGACTCCAATTCAGGAGGGGTTTGCTGTTGAGAAAACGGCACAAGTATGGCAAAAATTAGCAGTAGCACGAGGCTGATTGGCAGAAGGCGTGAATGGTCACCCATAGGGTGACCAGAGAAGACACCCCTATTCAATTGAGCGCAATGCGGATTATGGAAATTATTGTGGTCGCCCACATCCAAATTAGCATGGCGTTGCGGGTCAACTCGGTTGGTGGCCTCCAGCCGGTAATTGCCTCGGCCACTTCCTTGACGAACCAACCTTCTTCGTGTTCTTCGATGTGATTATTTTGCAATAAACGATGTTCCCAAGTTGTGAAAATACAGGTTCGTTGATTGAATCGCCAATGCAATCTTGTAAGCGGTGTTAAGATGGCGTGAATCCACCACGCCATCAGCCAAGGTAATGCCCACCCGAACATCAAAAACAGCATGATGAGCAGATGGCTAAGGCGCACGAATTTTGCGGCCACCCAACGCCACATGATCTCACCAAGGGATGTGCCCGTCTAGATACAAACGAAGTGCACACAATGCCAAGCCCATGTATGACAAACCCCAACCGAGATTGGCTGCGGTTTTATCACTCATATGCCAACCGACAAGAGCACCCATTCTCTGAATAAATCCACCTTGTTCCCTAGTTCCGGCCTTGGGGTGACCTCGTAATTTCATTTCGATGGTTGAAAGAATGCAAACGTCTGCAGTCTTCCAATGAATCAACATTATTGGAATGAAGAACATACCAAACCACCATGCTTCGGACCATGGCAATAGCCAACCCCATGGTACGAAAAATGTGACACCGACGTGCAATATGTAGACCGCTTTGGCTAGTGCCAAACGAATCGGACCGACATCGTCGGTCATGTTCAGACCTCACAAGAGATCGGCGAGTTCGTCCTGGATGATTTCAACGGCCTCAAGAATCTCATCCTTGTGACGTGCACCTGTAATCACCATCTTGCCGCTGCCGAAAATCAGACAGACAACCTTGGGGTAATCAAGGCGGTAAATCAGACCAGGGAACTGCTCGGGTTCATATTCAACCTTGTCAAACGGAAGGTGGAACGTGAGGTGATTGAGATTGAGTTTGCGAGGCTCGCCAGCTTGAGGCTCGTCAGTCCACTTGTCTCTTCCATCGTAATCTTCTGGATAGTGCAAAGCATAGGTTGCGACCATGTTCTGGACTTCGATTGTGACATCTTTTAGGTCCCAAGTTTCAATTCCAGCTGCTCGCAAATCACCAATCATTCGCTCGATACCGGTGTGGATATTATCCTCGTTCTTTCCACCGGTGCAAACAGCACGGCCAGAACGGAACATGAGGATGGCCAACTTGGGGTCGACCACGCGGTAAACTACACCCGGAAATTGTTCGGGTTCATACTCACAATTCAACTGAATTGCGATATCAGGGAGGTTCAATTCCTCAGCCACGCGGGTTGAGGCAACGACATTCACTACGGTTAGACGGTCTTCATCACTTGTTGCCATGGCCGACCGTATCAAAGCCCCTATTTAAAGGAACACCCGGACTCAGTTATAATGAGAAATTGGATATTGTTGGCTCAGTCATTCGTTTTCAATGCGTACACCAGGCGCACCAAGTTGAGATACCATTGTTCGACCTCCGGCCAATTCAATTGCCTCAGCGGTTCTGCGTGGTTCTGTAGTCAGCGCAATCATACATCCGCCACCACCTGCACCGGTGAGTTTCGCACCTAAACTAGAGGGTAATGCTGCGTCAACCATGCGATCCAAATCTGCATCTGAAACGCCCAGTCCTTGAAGTAAACGATGACATTCGTTCATTGCGATTCCAACAGCCTGTAAATTGCCGAGAGAAAGCGCGGTGGTGCCTGCTCGCGTGACGTTGCCAATTCTCTCAATTTCTTCCATTCGTTCAGGATGATTTGCGAGTAAATTAGCTACTTTGGCGACCATCTGTGCTGTGGGGCCAGGTCGGCCTGAGAACCCGATGACGAGACTCGCCTCGGTTAGTGATTCGGGGAGATCGACGCTGTGAACTTCCCATGTCCGACGTTGACCGTCAATTCGCAAATCCCTCGTATATTTCCAATGTGCCTGCGATTCTTTCTTGTCGGACACCAATACAGCGCCACCCAGTGTTGAGGTGCTAGTATCGATTGGGCTCGCTCGACCACCTTGAGCCTCAGCTTCTGCAATATGGGCTGTAGTGGCAATTCCAGATAAGGGCAATTCATCGGCAGGTGTTCCACGAATATGCAGCAGTCCGGCGGCGACTGCAGAACAAATCGCTGCGCTAGAGCCTAAGCCTGCTGCACCGAACAATTCGCTTTCAACTCGGATGGAAAGCGGTTGCCCACCGTCACCAATCCACATGCGTTTGAGCATTGCATCAAGGTGTGGGTGACGTTGTTTGTCAAATTGCATGCCATCGATGAGCCAACCCGAATCAGATTTCTCAAGAGTGATGTGTATTCGAGCATCGATTGCAACAGCGACCGCAGGTTGCCCATACACGACCGCGTGCTCCCCAAAGAGAATGCACTTCCCGGGGGCACTCGAGATGACCATGGCGGTGCGTGGTGGGGGGGACCTCATATCGGTATCTCTCGCGTGCGCGTGCGAGAACAAGTTCAAGGACAGGTCACAAGTAGGACAGATTACCCGAGGTGAACCCATGGACGATGAGACCGACTTTGATGTCATCATCATTGGCGCTGGTTTTGCAGGCGCATCAACTGCATTCCAACTTCTCAAGGAAGGTGTCGAGGGTGATCGAATCCTTGTCGTTGATCGTGGTGAACCCATTGGCAGTAAGAATCTCACAGGTGGAATCTTGTGGGGCCGTGAACTCGATGATTACGAAGAGTATCTAGGCAACTGGGAAATGGATTGCCCTGGTATCGAGCGTTGTATTAACCACAAGAAAGTCGGATTCCTGAACAACGAAGACGCCCTCTTCATCGAGGGTCGCTTTGCATCATGGGATGGGACTGGAGGCACGGATGAGCCGAGTCAACGTTCCTCGTGGTCAGTCCTTCGAGCCAAAGCGGATGCTTGGATGGCTGAGAAAATGGAAGAGGCTGGAATCTTCGTCATGGGCGGTATGAAAATCGACCAACTGCACATCGATGGTTTGGATCATGATTCCTACGAAGCCCGTGACCTTACGGACCCTTCTGAAGATAGTGGAAAGGGATCTGCTCAGAAATGGAAGGTCGACAACCTACCCAAGGAATTGGTCGATAAGATTCGCAATGGTTCCATCAGTGGAATTGTTCAAGATGGCGAAGTCATGACCAGTAAGGTGGTTGTGATTGCTGAAGGAAGCAATTCCGTCCTTACACGCGCATACCACTTCGACTCAATGCTTCACGCTCAATCCAAGGATGATATGCTGCTCGGTGTCAAAGAAGTGATTCATCTTGGCAAGGAAAAAATCGATGAGCGATTCAACTGCTTCGCCGGAGATGATGAGAGGCCCCCCAGTGGAATGGCGATGGAATTGGCACTCTCACTCTACCGTGACATGAGTCATGATGCATGGGAAAAATACCCGAACACCAAGGGATTGTATCCACGATGTGGTGGCTTTTTCTACACCAACAGAGACACTGTATCTTGCGGGATTATCGTTCAACTGAAATCTCTACCCGAGGGCCTGCACACCTACGATTTGTATCAAGCATTCAAGGCACAACCAGCGATTGCCGCCCTCATCGAGGGTGGGGAAGCCATCGAATATGGTGGGCATCTCTGCCCCGAATATGGATTGCACAGAATGCCTCACCGATTCACTCGTGATGGAGCGGTCGTGGTTGGTGATGCAGCGGGATTGGTCTTTGCCAATGGCATGCAAATCCAGGGCATGAATAACGCACTTCATTCGGGTAAATTAGCAGGCAAGGCGATTGCGAGTTGTATCGCTAACGGTGATGTCAGCGCTAAGGCACTGGATGCAACCTACACCAAGTCTCTCAAGGCCAGTTACATCTTCAGAGATCTGAAGCGATTTGAGCCGGCAACAAAGTTCCTCAACAATCCTGCAAACTTCACGTGGGTGCCCGAACTGGTGGGCAAGACTGCAAATCGCGTCTTCCGCGAAATCGGCGAAGAAAAAGTCCCGGCGGAGAAGGTTCTACGCAAAGTACGCAAGGAAATGCGCGCAAAGAACAAAGCAAACAAGAAGGGGATGGGTCTCTTCAGTTTGCTGAAGTTGGCTCTAACGGGGAGAAAACTCTGAGGTGTTGTGATGTCTGAATCAATCAAACTCGGTCTCTTCACCTATGATGTCAAGAATGGCCTTGGCCTGATTGGCTACAATGTCGATGAGCACGAACACGCTCACATTGTTGTCGAAACCAGCAAGTGCAACGACTGCTCTCACATGATGTGTGTCTGGGGTTGCCCCGCACAATGCTACAACTTCCGTGACCAAGGCCTTGAGGAAATGAAATTCCAGTATGAGGACTGCGTCGAATGTGGTACTTGCTACATCATGTGCGATCAAGGGGCTGTGAGTTGGAATCACCCCCGGGGTGGCTTCGGAATTACATACAGTCAGGGTTGAGAGTGAGCCATGGCACTACACGTGTATGATACGCGAACACGCGAGAAGCGGCCGTTTGAGACTGCGAAGACCGGCGAGGTCGACATGTATGTCTGTGGCATCACACCCTACTCACCTTCACACCTAGGACACGCCCGATGTTACATCGCATTCGATTTGGTTCACCGGTGGTTGGAAGCGAGTGGATGGACAGTCAATTACGTTCAGAATTTTACCGACATCGATGACAAAATCATCAATGCTGCTGCCGAAGAAGGCATCGATTTCCTTGAGGTCGCCAATCGGAATATCGAGGATTACTATCAGGCCATGGATTCCCTCAATGTTTTGCGAGCCGACCATTATCCGCGAGTGACTGAAGTTGTGCCTGAAATCATCGAGATGGTTCAAACACTCATTGACAAAGAACACGCCTACGTCGCTGAAGATGGTGTGTGGTTCAGCATTGCTTCTGCACCAGAGAAGTATGGAATGTTGACCGGTCAATCCATCGACGCGGTATTGGCTGGAGCCGGTGGCCGTGTGGAAGAATCAGGAAAACGTGATCACAAGGATTTCGCATTATGGAAAGTTGCCAAACCCGGTGAACCTTCGTGGCCTTCACCTTGGGGGGATGGCCGACCCGGTTGGCACATCGAATGTAGTGCGATGTCGCTCAAGCACTTTGGAGAGCAGTTCGACATTCACGGTGGTGGACACGATCTACGATTCCCACATCATGAAGCTGAAATCTTCCAATCTGAATGTTGTACGGGCAAAACACCGCTGGTTCAGTATTGGATGCACAATGGATTTGTCAACATCGATGGAGAAAAGATGAGCAAGTCGCTTGGGAACTTTTGGACCATCAGTGAAGCATTGGAAAATTACGACCCACTGGTACTTCGCCACGCATTGCTGAACGCACATTACCGCTCACCCATTGACCTCACTGAACAATTGCTAGAGGATGCGAAAGGACATCATGTGAAGTTGGTCGAAGCCTATGGCCATGCACTGGTTGTTACTGGACAAGCCAAGAAAGCGGGAATGCAAGAAGCGCCACGATTGCCACAGGCGGATGTGGCTTCAGCGGATTTCCTTTCGAGTAAACTCGGCTTGCTGGAAAAACTCCTGCAAGAAGCGGCCATTGCCATGGATGACGATTTCAACAGCCGCCAAGCATTGGCCAAAATCAGCAATGGTGCACGACTGATTCCACAGATTCTCAACAGTGAAGATATCGATGAAAGAGATACTGCGGCGTTTGCCATGTATGCAATTGATTGGTTGGAAGAATTTGCCGGTTCAGTTCTCGGTTTACTTCCTGCCACAGATGTGGCCAAGGCCGTTCACGATCCAAGTTTAGACCCCGCACGGCAAGCAATCAAAGACGATGTCGAGCAACTACTCGCCCGACGTGCAATTGCCAGAGCAGCCAAGGATTGGGATAGTGCCGATGAGATTCGCGATGCACTGACTGCGATGGGTGTCTCAGTCAAAGATACGCCCGATGGGGTCGTTTGGTCCCTCGGATGATTCGAGGTTGGATTTACAGTGTGGCAACCCCAAATGGGTTGATGTCTTATTCGAACTGTGGGCTTCAATACTGAAATATTATTTCAATTGCTTCTATTAGATCTAGTTGTGTTATGGTCCTGAGCTTTTTCATCACCTTCGCCAGAGTCGTCGGTGTCGCCACCATCGTGCTTCGTGTTTCGGTTTGATCGAGTTGTGTTGTGATCCTGTGCCTTTTCATCGCCACCTGTGCCGCCGCCACCTGAACCCTCGTCATCTGAATCATCGTCATCCCAATCGCCGCTATCGTCCTTCAAGCCACCTTCTAGAGGAGAAGGGTCCGTGTTGTGGTCGACTGCTCCGGATTTCTCCAAACTACCCAAACCATCCTCTGGTTTTCGCATCATCGAGATGATGGCCGCACCACTCAGCAGAATGATAATGATTGCAGCAATGATGCCGACGTTGATCAATTGGAATTCTGATTCAGCATTCTGTTCAGAACCGCCACCTTGTGAATCGGTCTGATCGGTCGATGTCAGCGTGATGGCTGCGCCACCCCAGTCCACACCTGTGTAGGATTTTTTCTGTTCATCATAAGAATGCAGTTCTAAAGTCCGGGTCACCCCAGATGCGTCATACGAATATTGCTTGGTTGTCATGTCGATCGTGAGGCGCTTGTTTTCTGCCCCATCAACGTAGATGATGAGTTGATTCGCGGTTGCAACAGCGGTCCAATCACCTTCAACGTCAGCCAATTCTCCCGTGATAGTGTAATCACCAGGCGCGACCTTGAGATTCACCGAGGGTCCTAGTTCTGGATCAGGTTCCTCTGGGCAAGAGCAGTCCACAGGGTCTCTGCTTGAACCGTCCCAGCAAATGTCGGTTGGACAAACGACTGGTTCAGGTGTGTAGTCTGAATCCTCAATGAATGGACGATTGGATTCATCATCGTATGTCACATTGTAGTAATCGTAGAGTTTGGACAGGTCCACGTGGAAGTTGGCATGTGCGGAACGATTGATGACATCGAAGTATCGATCGTCATTCATCGTGAAAACGGGGTCCAGTGTGAGGTTCTTCAGGTGTGATACGCCGTCATTGTAGTCGCCATCAAAGTTTTTATCCAGATGATCTTGAACTTCTTCATCAGTGTTCAAATCTGAGACTTCGCCCCAGTGCTCACGGATATCACTGACTTCGTTGCGCATGGCCATGGCCAATCCAGATTCAATGCTCTCCCAAGTTTGGCTGCCATCCTCAACAGATACCGAGGTCACATCGACGCCCTTGGAAAATCCACTCCCATTGATGTATTCCCAATCCTCACCTTGGAGGGATGTCATCAAATCGACATCGCCGAACACAGCCTTGCCTTGAACAATGGTTAGACGGACATCGCGATCGATGGCTTCGATGAGATTGCGGTATGGATTCTCGTGGAATGTATCTAGAACGACCAAGTCGGCATACATTCCAACTTGAATCTGTCCAACGAATTCCTGCCAATTGCTAATCTCTGCTGCGTTGCTGGTGACCATCTGAGCCAGTTCATAATCGCTGAAATGACCGTTCAGTACGTCGCGGTTCCACAAGTCTGCAGTCTTCAATTCGTGCAGATTGGATTTGGAACCACTCGGCCCCCAATCAGGCGCCAATGAGATTTTCACACCGGCATTGTCAGCGGCAACAACATCAGTGGTGTCGCCATACAGTAGGAGATTGGAAATTGGCGACCAAACCAACCCTGCACCCTTCTCTGCCATCTTTTCGAATTGGCTCGCATCGAGTGCAGTGCCGTGAATGACAACGGTTTCATCCATGATGAGGCCCTTTTCATACAGTGAATCAAACTCTGCTTTGCTAGAAGAGTCCACTCCTTCAGAGAGGTGGACAAACCAAGCATTCAGTGAACCCGACTGGTTTTGCGAAATCAGATGACTGCCCGAATAGTCGTCATCAGCTGCCCCACAAACAGCGCATGTACTCATGCCATCTTGACCGAAGTTGTACAACTCGACATTTCGTGAGAGCATGCTATCCCACGCATCGGTTCCACTGCTTGGTGAACCTTGCACTGCTGTGACACCACCTGCCACGGCTTGAACTTCTGCAAATTTCATCTGTTGAGTGGTCATATCCCAACGGCTGCTCGATTGTACATTGCCCTTCATCCATGTGATGCTCGGGCCGTAGTCCCAGTTGTTTCCCCATTGGTATCGATTGGTGTAGCCACCTTCTTCGGAGCGCTGTGATTCTGAAAGGTGGACATTGAAATCCCACAATGGGATGTGGTTGTAGTGCATGTGATTGTGGAGATCAATGAGACCAGGATAGATGGTCCCATCCGTCTCAACGACCTGAATGCCTGCAAGGGCTGAAGGAATTGTTGGACCAGACCAAACCGAGGCAATCTTTCCGGATTGAACGAGTACACCGCCGTCAAAGACTGCGCCTTCACCCGTCATGGTCACAATGCGCCCGGTGAGAATGTATTCTGTTGATTGAGGTGTGTCAGATACGGTGTAACAGTTCCCACCCGCACTCGGCCCGGTCCAATTCGCGGGCTCATCAGCACCCGGTGAAGGGCCATCGAAGTCCTTCCAGTAGGAGCCGTTCTCCAGTAGTGTGTAGGGCACATCCCACCACGAATCTTCGGGCGCATAGGACATGCTGTGAACGAGGTTGCCTTGGTCATCCATCAGGTTGACCGTGTCGCCATCCCAGTAATCCAATTCGATTTCAGTGTAATCTCGGAAGAAAGCAAGGCGGGCACCTGGGGCCAATTCAGTATTCCAGCCAATCGAACAGGCGGGGCTTCCACCACCAATGATGTCGTCCAATACCCAATCGGAAATATTCACTGTTTGATCTGTTGGATTCCAGAGTTCAATGAATTGATCTGAACTCTGGCCGATGTAGCCGTCTCCATTCCAATCGGTGCCATCGTGTGCAGCGTCACTTGGACTTGCCAAGACTTCACTGATTACAACATGGTCATGCCACGAGCCAGATTCATCTGCAGTTGCTGGCATCAATGGAGCCATGCTCAGTAGGAATAGCGAACAGAGTAGAACTGGAAGACGGCGTGAGCCCATAGATTCAGCCAGTCAAACCCGCCACATAAGACAAACCCATTCCCGCGAAGGGGAGAAATACACGCGCGCGCACGCATGAGCATGAAGCGTCCGGGCCGCACTGCCATCATCGCGCTCATCGTCG
>Ga0208765_1000665_pt1 | contig 22478 bp, 18 predicted proteins | sample ETNtaG_2_FD_185783 | JGI IMG/M metagenome (GOLD analysis project Ga0208765, IMG submission 185783) | Marine microbial and viral communities from oxygen minimum zone, Eastern Pacific Ocean - ETNP201406SV203 (SPAdes) (version 2) | ecosystem: Environmental > Aquatic > Marine > Oceanic ...
GCAACAAAAATATGAGTGGATTTTTGCCACAAGAACGAGAATGGTTTGACCGCTTGTTGGCGTCGGGTTGGAACGATTTACTTCGGATGGGCGTAGGTCCCGGAAAGGGTCCGTACTCATGGTGGTCGAATCGTGGACAAGCCCGAGAAAAAGATCGTGGATGGCGTATTGATTACGTTCTCGCCAATGCTGCCGGTGCGCCATTGTTGCAGCGAGCCTCAGTGATGAGAGAAGGTGGTTTGGTCGTCAGTGATCATGCGCCAGTCATCGTTGATTTGGATATTTAGGTCGACCCTACGGGTCGACAAACGCTCAAATGCAGGAAGTAGTGGGGCCGAGCATGAGCGGCGACCTTGCCGATCGCCTCCAGCGCTTGTTACCGAATGGCCGTGGCCTTTGGATTCCGATGGACCATGGCCTCTCGGGGTATCCTGAAAACGGCCTAGACAGGATGGATTCAGTCATCGATTCTGTGATTGCAGGCGGCGCTGATGCGATTGTTTGTCAGAAAGGTGTCGTCAGCCATCAATCCGCTCGCACTGGATGGGATGGATTTGTTTGCCATGTATCGGCTTCGACAGCACACGGTGGTGAAAATTCACAATCCAAGGTCAAAATTTCCAGTGCCTCTGAGGCTCTTTCACGAGGAGCAATGGGTGTCTCAGGCCAAATCAATTTAGGAGATGAAAATGAACCTGAAATGATTCTCGATATGGGTGAATTGACAACAGAAGCGCATGAACTTGGGATGCCAGTTCTCGGCATGGTTTACCCCCGTGGTCCAAACTTGGTGACTCTGCCCAACGATACCACTGGTGGCGTGGCTCACGCAGCACGTGTCGCATACGAAATGGGGTGCCATGCCGTCAAAGTTCCTTGGACCGGGAATGCAGAGAGTTTCCGAAAAGTGTGTGACGCTGTTCCCATTCCAGTCTTGATTGCTGGAGGTCCTAGTGGTGGGAGTTTTGACGAAACATTGGAAATCGTTCGTTATGCCATGTCTGCCGGTGGAGCCGGTGTTTGCATGGGCCGTCAGGTGTTTGGCGCCAAAGATCCAGCCGCCTGCGTTCGTGCATTGCGGACAATCATCCATGGGGAGTAGGTGAGCGAATGGAATTGTGGCTAGACGCAGCGAGTGGAAATGGAGGAATTCTCCACCCACACCCTGCTGACCGTGTTTTGCTTGCTGCCGGAGACGGTGTCCCTGATTGGGTGGATTCGGCTTTGTTTGCCTGTGAAGATGGTCGCATACTGGATTCATCGACCACACCTGTTGGCGTTCATGTGGACATCAGTGATGCTGCTGGTCAAGACGCTGCGAAATCCATGGTCGGCCTCGCTTCTTGGATTGTATTGACAACCGGAGATTGGCAAATGATTCCACTCGAGAATATCGTGGCAGCAGCTCAAGGTACAGGGACACAACTTGTTGCGCGAATCGATACATCACAAGCCATACGAGGGGCTGCTTTTGCTCTTGAGACCGGAGTGGATGGATTGCTGCTGCCCGCCAATCAATCTGAAATTTGGGCCGATGCGCAAATCATCGCAGCCGAGCGTCTTGCAACTCAAAGCGAGGGAGAAGAAGGCATCCTTGAGGGTGAATCCGAAATCGCATCTCTAGAGATTATATCCATCGAAGATGGCGGAGTTGGTGATCGCGTTTGCGTGGATTTGACATCCATTTTGGAAGTTGGCGAAGGCTTGCTCATTGGTTCGGCTGCAAATGCTTTGGTTTTGGTTCACGGTGAAACATTGGAGAGTGAGTTTGTTCCACCGCGTCCTTTCCGTGTCAATGCTGGAGCCGTCCACGCCTACGTTTTGATGGCAGATGGTTCAACCAAATATCTAAGCGAATTGATGGCTGGAGATTCTGTTGCAGTTTGCAGTCCCTCTGGCATCGTTCGGAGCGCGATTATAGGGCGAATGAAAATCGAATCTCGACCCTTTATTCTCCTTCGCTACGGTCATTCAGAAAGTGGGGTCCGAGGGCAAATATTCCTTCAACAAGCAGAAACTGTTCGATTGATATCTCCTTTAGGAGATATGTCCTCCGTCACCTCAGTCGAGGTCGGTGATATTCTGCTCGGATTTATTGGAACAAGCGCTAGACATATCGGGCAGAACGTTCTGTCGATAGCCGAGGAGCACTGAGGAGGGGTTAGCATGGCAGTTCTGGGACGTGGCGAAGGACATGGTGGAATCAGCATCCTCCACGCTCTAGGGGCAGGCTATGGTTCTGCAGCCAGTATCTCTCTTTCCACCCGAGTTCAACTTCGAGATACACCTGTAAAAAGAGAGCCTGAAGACTCACATGGTCTGATTGCTGCCGTCGTTGAGACTTGGTCTGGTGCCGGCCTTCCCATGCCTGAATCTGAGGAACTACATTGGGCCGTTCGTTCTGATATCCCCATCGGTCGTGGATTGAAATCTAGTGCAGCATTGGCTGTCGCTTGTATTCGTGCTCTAGCCGAGGCAACCAAAACCTCATTGGAACATCACCAGATTGTCGATATCGCCTCATCTGCTCAATTGGCCTGTGGCTGTTCATTCACCGGCTCCGTCGATGATTCATGGGCTGCGGTTGAACCAGGGTGGAAAGTTGTCGATCCATCTCGACCAGCTGCTGATGGTGTATTGATGCAGGGTGAAATAGAGGACTCCGAAGATTGGGTTATTCTCATACTGAATAGAGGCCCAAGAGAAATCCAACCCAATCCGGAACGATTCCAAGCGGTTGCTGGTCAATTTCAACAAGCGATTTCAGCGGTAGAGCAAGAACAAATTTTCAACGCGATGATTCACAATGGTCGTGCTGTTTCTGCAGCCCTTGGAGATACCATGGGTCGTAAAACATGCAACGATATGGGCATTCTAGGATGCCGTGTCTCAGCGATTTCGGGGTCCGGTCCAGCCATTGCCCTCCTCCTCCGTTCTAGTCAAGAATCCAGCATCCGCCGTGTGCGTCAAACGATCGAACCCCGTGAATGGGAAATCCTCGAAGCCACCTTCCGTTCAAGTGAGGCTTAGGAGGCGGTCAGCAGTGGGCATGAGTCTCGGCGATTCGGTTAGAGTGACACTCTTCGGTGAGAGTCACGGTGCAGCAGTTGGCGCTCTTCTAGAAGGGGTGCCTCCGGGTGTCCCAATCGATGTTGAAACCTTGATTGAAGATCTCCAGCGTCGCCGACCTGGTCGTCGTTTGTTATCCTCTAGGACCGAACCGGATCATTGTGAAATTCTCTCGGGTGTTTACGAAGGTCAAACGACTGGATATCCGATTTTGCTTCTCGTTCGCAATCAGGATGCCAAATCACGTGATTATGGCTTCCTACCAAACCAACCTCGACCGGGGCATGCGGATTTACCCGAATCGACTCGGACAGGGGGTGCGGCAGACTTGCGCGGTGGCGGCGCCAATTCCGGGCGGTTGACCCTCGGATTGGTGGCTGCAGGCTCTTTGGTTCGAAAAGCCCTAGGCGATGTGACCGTTGATGCACATTGCAGTCAAATTGGGCCCATTACCGCTCAATTCCAAGGCGAACCCAAAGGTGAAGCCTGCGCCATTCTGAATTGCAATGATGTCGAAGCAGCAGAACTCATGTTCAAACTCGTTCAATCTCTACGCAAGGATGGAGACAGTATCGGTTCAAGTGTAGAGGCTCTCATCTCCAATCTGCCTTTGGGAGTTGGAGAGCCATGGTTTGAAGGCCTTGAGCCTGCACTTGCTCGAGGTTTGATGGCGATTCCCGGCGCACGTGGTGTCGAATTCGGACGAGGCCGAGAATCGGTGACGATGCAGGGGTCTGAGCACAACGATGCATGGGGCCCAGAGCAGATACCAATCGGAGATGAAGCAGATGGCGCTCTAGGTGGAATGTCAACAGGAGCACCATTGCGAGTTCGTGTACACTTCAAGCCACCAAGTTCGATTTCAATCCCTCAAATGACATTGCATCTTCCATCTGGTGAAATGCGAGAGTTGCAAATTGGTGGCCGTCACGACCCTGTCATTGCCCCACGAGCGACTCCGGTTGTCGAAGCTGTTTGCCGCCTCATCATCGCTGATTTGTTGCAATTGCGGGAGGATTGGAGTTGAATATCCACGTTCACAAATTCGGAGGCTCCTGTCTCTCGGCAATCGAGGATATCGATGCTGTGGTTGAACGCATTCGCCGTGCAGAGGGTCGTGCAGTGGTTGTGGTTTCAGCATTCAATGGAATCACAGATCGCTTGATTGAACAAATTGATTATCGGTCGGCATCATCAAATTCAACCTTTACAGCATCCATTGAATTGGAACATATCGAACGGGTACCTGAGATTGCAACATCTCCGTGGGCGGTTCGTTTTGCCGACACATTACATCATTTGGCCAAATTGCTTGACTCTCATGCCAATGAATCAAACATCGAAGTTCGCGCTGATGCGTTGGCTTGTGGAGAACGTCTCTCCAGTTTGGCCATTGCAGCCGCCTTGGATGCCCGCGGAATCCCATCGATTCCAGCATGGTCTGAAGAAACTGGAATTCGATTGATTGGCCGAGGCGAAGACGCCCGGATTGATGCCAATCGAACCAAGCAACTTCTCGAAATCCCTGCTGGAGCCGTTCCAGTCATTACAGGATGGTATGGGGTGACCAAGGATGGCTATGCGCTGTTAGGACGTGGGGGCTCTGATTTGACCGCAACAGCAGTCGCCGCCGCTCTAGATGCATCGAGTGTTACAATATGGCGTGATGTCGAAGGTGTACTGGCTCTTTCTCCACGTTGGACACTACCGGCGAGAAACCTATCGAATTTGTCCTATACTGAAGCAGCAGAGTTGGCCCTATTCAGCGAACCGATGCTCCACCCCTCTGCAGTCGAACCCTTGAGAGTGCCAGGGATTCCCCTTTACTTGCGCCCTCTGCATAGCCCTGAGATTGATGGTACAATCATTGGACCATCGATTCGATTGGAGGATCCTCAGGTTCGAGCTGTCGGCTGTTTGCCCCGCCTCGTTCCATTGTCATGGTCACTTTCGAATGCCCTCTCACTTGCAGAGTGTGTCAGTGATGCCATGGCCACATTGGGGCGCGCTCGAATTCGTGTCGCCGGGATTCGTGCTCAACAAGGCCATGTTCGTCTTCTGGTCTCAAGTAGAATGGCAGCACGAGCAAAGCGTATTCTTTCCGAGAAACCAAGTTTACCCACTCCTGAACTGGGAGATACACTCTCAATTCTGTGCTTCGTAGGAGAGGGTATTGGACAGGATTCAACAATCCGAAATAAGATTGAATCTTTTGCGAATGAATCGAAAATCAACTTGCACTTTAGTGAGGATGAAAACCGCGATCATGCGATTCACGCAACCGTCCCCGCAAACCAAACAGAAATTGCACTCCAATCGCTTTGCACGGCCCTAGATCTATTGGCTCAGTGAACCAATTCACTCGTCGCTTGATTCTCGCCATTGCTGGATTCGCAGTGGTATATTGGCAGCGAATAGTGCTGCGACCAAGATGAAGACAAACATTGTACCAAGGGCTACACCATATACACTGGTCAGTTCAACTGATTGGGAAAGGCGAACCGATGTTTCCTTGTCAAAGAATTCAAAGAACCACGGAATAATGACATTGATTAGCAGTGTGCTGGATGCAACAAAGGCCGCAATGACTGGTGTCACAACGAGACTGATGTGGTATCGACTGAGCACTTTCTTGACGTTCATGACATACACTTCACCAGTTCGTATGCTGGTGTCGAGCATTGAAAATCGGATGATACCATTGGTCACTTCCATGTACATGACTAAGGACACAGCATAGAGCACAATCAGTTGCTTGGTCCAAAATTCATTGACTTCAGCAAGGATGCCTGCATCAAAGGTGTCCTTAGAGGCTGCAAATCGCAAAGAGATGACAATGAACAGAACGTAGGATGCGAGTAGGCCTCGTGCATCCCGGCGGAAAATTCCGAAGAATCCAGCTCCTAGGGCGGCAATCACAATCAGAAGATGGATGATTTGTCCCATTGCATCGAGCCCTATCCACATTGCCAATCCATTCCAGAATGTTCCATCAGCAGGGGTGACCAGATAGGTCAGGACGGCGAGAAGCATCATCAATCCTCCACCGACGAGTTGGAGAGTTTGGACCATTCGATCCGCGGGCAAGAACTTCATCTTTGGAACCAATGGGCCACCAAATAGGCTCTCAACAAATGTGGGAATGTGAACTTCTGGCACAGCATCCTTTGGAACCTCAGTGCCACCCGCTTTCATCTTTCCAGCGAGTTTTTTGCGTGAAGGCGCAGCGGCTCTCACAGATTTTCCATCATAGAGATGCGCGGTATCAGCAGAACTTCCAGCAACCATATCATATCACCTCAGAATCCTCTGGCACCCGCTAGTGCCGTTGAGAGCAGCATATCAGGCTCCCAATCCATGACGAATGCACCGAGTCCTCGCAATTCCGTCATGAGAATATCTCGTTCAGTCTTGAGAACTTCGTATCCAGTTCGATCCAGACGCTTTGCATCAAATTCAAACTCAAGGCTGGATGGACTGAGTACCGTAACGTCGAATTCACGTGCACGGAAATCACGAACAGCATTGATGAGCGTAGGGTCGCCTTCAAGTGGACTCAAGATGATAATCGGACTGCCCTTGTTGATGTGCGGCATGATTCGATTTGTCACAACTTGCAGAGGCGTGTTGCCCTTTGCTGCAGCTCCGGCCAACTTGGTCAGAAGAACGTAGAGTTGCTTCTTTCCAGTATCTCGGTCCACACTGTTGATGTCACTTCCGTAGATAACCAAACCAACAGAGTCACGTCGACTCAGGAAATATTGTGCCAAACTGGCTGCTGCTCTAGTACTATACACCAATGAGTTTCGACTCACCGGTCCGGTTTCAGCAATTGCACGACTGTCCACGATGAGGATAATGTCACTCACTGCGTCACGCTCAAATTCGTTAACCATCATCTTGCCAGCACGCGCATATGCCTTCCAGTTGACCTTGCGCATCGGATCACCAGGGATGTATTCACGCAGATTGTAGAAATTCGAACCTTCGCCGGGTTGTCGGATGTTCACAGCACCTGTGAAAATCTTCGGTACACGGCTCTTGACAAACGCATCTTTGAGATCCTCAGTCTTGGGGAAGACGAGGAAATCATCGTACACGTGAATTTCTTTTTCCTTGTGGAATAAACCGAATGGGTCCTGCACGCGAATGCTAACTGGTCCGAGGGTGTAGAATCCACGAAGTGGGCATTCGACGGTGTATTCGATGAGCGTCTCTCGGCGCGGGCCAAGTTCCATGAGGATGTAGTTGGCGCCTTCCTTAATCCGCATAACTTCGGGGACAGTGTCCTTCACTTCCAGAATCTTGGAGAGTGGAGAGTGGTTCTGTAGGCGAAGGGTCACTTGAATTTCGCCGTCCTCAAAGATACGTGCCGCGGACACTTTTCTCATCGCAGAAAGCGATGCGAGTGTAGGCGCGTCATCCGAATCCTCTTCTTCATCAATTCGTCGTCCAGTGGCCGCAACATCCGCGTGTGCTGCACGGAGTGCAGCCCAAGTCAGGAAAGAAAGGAATACCACAGCAACAGTCACGAGCTGCGAATTTCGCAGAACGAGACCAAGCAAGTATAGCGCTGTCGCGAGACTCGCGAACATTGCCGACTTACGACTCCATGCCATAGTTTCCTCTCTCCTTTACTTACGCGAATTAAATCCAAATTAGGATTAGACCGTGGGTACGGGAACTTCTCGTAGAATTGCCTCGACGACCTCTTGCGATTCCAGACCTTTGATCTGGTGTTCAGGCTTGAGAATCAGACGGTGGCTAACCGCGAGCGGCGCCACTGCCTTCACATCGTCAGGGGTTACGAAGTCACGACCGCGCATTGCAGCCGCAGCACGGCTCGTCTTGAGCAGTGCCTGCGAACCACGTGGCGAGGAACCGACGAGGACACGTGGGTCCTCACGAGTTCGTGCAACGATTTCTACCATGTACATGCGAACAGCCGGGTCGACGTAGACGTCTTCGATGGCTTGCTGCATGGCGACAACACGAGCAGGGTCTGTGATGACTTCAACGTCAACAGCATCCTTCTTTCGAGTGATACGTCGAGCCAAAATCTCGTCTTCATCTGCTCGGTCTGGGTAACCAACGCTCATCTTGAACATAAATCGGTCCAACTGAGCTTCGGGCAAGGGGTAGGTTCCTTCCTGTTCCACGGGGTTTTGTGTTGCCATGGTCAAGAACGGACTGGGTAGTTTGTGGGTGACCGTACCAATCGTAACCTGCTTCTCTTGCATAGCCTCGAGAAGAGCGGCCTGCGTCTTGGGCGGGGCGCGGTTAATCTCGTCAGACAACAGCAGATTGCAGAAGATCGGTCCGGGCTTGAACGTAAATTCGCCCTTCTTTGCATCATAGATGTTCGTTCCCGTGATATCGGCTGGAAGCAAGTCAGGTGTGAATTGAACACGCTTGAAGTCACAACCGAGTGCGTCGGCGAACGTGTTCGTCATCAATGTCTTTGCAAGTCCTGGATAATCTTCGAACAGTAGGTTACCATTCGATAGAATATTGACCATTACGTTGTCAATGACGTGTTGCTTACCGATAATTACCTTGGCAACCTCAGCGCCAATCGCTTGACCGATTGCGCCTACAGCAGCGAGTCTCTCGCGTACTTCAGGTGTGCTCTGGTGTCTCGGGGTCTGCGGAGCGGCAGGAGCCGGTGCCGGAGCCGGTGCAGCAACCGCGGGTGCGGGTGCAGGTGCAGGGGCTGGGGCTGGGGCTGGTGCCGGCGCAGGGGCCGCTGGTGCGGCCGGGGCTACGGGTGCGCCGCCTGGTGGCGGTGGTGCTTGCATTTCTTTTCACTCTCCTTTTTTTTCAGTTGACTTTCGTCATTCTTTCTTCCCCCATCGACGGATCGTTTGGAGTAACTCTCGCAACTCCTGGGGGGAATATGTTCTGTTTTCACTGTAAGCCAGTTCAACAAGGCGTGGATTGTTGATCATTGTCTGTATTTCACCTGGCATTTTGAGTGCCATTTCATCTCGCGTTAAATCATAGAATATTCTGATTTTGGTCATCAAGGCTTCTCGAACTCGTTGCCGGTATGAAACCGGGTCGAGTTTGTCAGGCCGTTCTCTGAAGCGAGTCAAATCGAAGACATGCCGCCAATTGGGTTTCTCAGGAACCACCATGATTGCGACGAGAAGTAGGAGTAAGATATTGAGAATAATGAGCCACTTGAGGAATGCATCACTTGTCAACAATACAATCGTGGCCATTGCATCGGTAAAGGGTGCGCTAAGAACACCAGTCACGTGGCGGCTTTCATCAAAGACAACGTGGAAATTGTCACTCTCATACTTGACCGTAGCAGACAACTCTTGATTGTCAAACTCCATCATTGAGAAAATCACTGCACTGAAGTAATGCTCGTTACCATCCCACAAGGTGTTGCCTGTGAGGCGTCCTTGCCAGCAAGCCGAGTCTGCAACATCACATTCGTTGCGCATTCCGGTATCTTCTGCTTCATCATAATCCCAGAGTCGATTGCTGAAAGCGGTCTGATCTGAGACAAATAGAATCGAACCTGTCACATCAATATCTGACAATGAACCTGCACTGTCCTTCTTGTAATCCTGTGCGGTGATGCCGGGGTAATCGATTCGAACGACAAGTGCCAAATCACCAGGTGCGGGATTCAATGTATTTCCACTGTCACCATCACCTGCAACATCGATGAAGGCGGACACACTCGCCTGTGCGAGAACCTTGACTTCACAAGCTTGCTCTGAATTGGCACAGTTGTCCTCAACTTTGATGCCCGTAGGTTCACGGAACATCACTGGCATTCGGCATTCTGTGTAGATGTGCTGTGTGAGTTGAGATGCTTCACATCCTCTGTCTTGTCCGAATTCAGACATGACGCCTGCACCATCACCATCCGGATCGGTGAGAGATTGTTCAATGGATGCTAGACTCCAGACGTTCTTCGCGTTCGGTGGATTCGCATCACCTTCAACATCGAATTCGTTCCAGTAATGATCGATATCATACATGGGGTCATCGAAGTAGGTTACACCGAACTTCGCTGCGACTCGGTTTGCATTGTTGTTGTCAGCTGCGATGATAACCTTACCACCGCGTTCTGTCACAAATTCGTAAATCTTGCTAGCCTCTGTCTCATCGATGGGCTTCTCAGGTGCAATCACAGCGAGTAGAGTTCGATGTGGATTCTGCCAATCATTCACCAGCATGGGTGTAGACATCGTGTTGGCAATTGTGTACCCTTCGCCCGTTTCACCCAATGATTCTGCCATCAAGTTGAGTTGAGCAAGACGCATGTTCTCATCTTCCGCCGATTCAAACACATAGGCTGAATAGGCTGTATCCTTGTTGGCTGAGAACACCATTGGTAGGGCCAAAGTCATCAGAAGAATCAGAACCAGAGACGAGGCGATGTACAAGCCGAATCGGCTACGCGGCCCTTCGTCTTCTGCCACTTGTTTTTCCCCCTCTTGAAATTGGTAGAGCCGAGGCTCCTGCACACCAACGCCTTTGGCAATCTCATTCTGCAAATATAGGTTGCTGCAAGCCGAGTGTGGGCAAATGTGCAATTATGAAGGAGTTTCAAGTTGACCCTTTCCGTATCATTATCGAAACGATACCTTCCAAAGTGTGGGAAATTGTAACAAAATCAGTCATTCCTCGCGCGCCCGCACGAAAGCAGCCCAAAGAATCGCCATTGGAGTGACTAAGGTGGGGAACATCAGGAAGTTGTCAGAGGTAACCTGCTCCTGATTTTGCGGTCCATCATCGTCACCCACACTCGCATCATTCTGATCTTGTTGTGCTCCGACCGGTCGCGCTTCAATTTCAACGTCGGTTTCATCCTTGTTTGAGTTGTCACCCATACCGCCGTTCATGACGCCGTTCGATTTGACCTCAATCTCAATTTCACACATGCGTGTTGGGTGAGTAGAGGATGCATCAAACACAAGCGTGACAGAATTTGCAATGCCTGGTTGGGTGACGACACCCTCCATCACTTGCAGTGGTTCATCATTCACAGTCAAAACTGGGCAGTTATCTTCAATCGAAGCACCGCTGAAGGAATCGGCGGTATTTCCGACATTTTTCAAATCAACTTGCAGATTGAACTCAGTTCCTGCATTCACTGGGTGTCCAATTTCTTCAATCGCAACATCCCAACGATGTAGCATTGGGACGACGACTTCACCATCTACACTCTGACTTGAGAGGGGCAAAATGAGTGGTGCGCCCCCCCACGATGTCAATTCCCCATCGATTTCGAAGTCAAATGTGGTTCCTGCGACAATATTCCAAACATCAATCTCAGACAACTTCAGTGTGAATGTATCATTTGTACCACTGCTTACAGTGACACTTTCTTCCCCACTCAGTATTGCGTCAGCAGATGATTCGTACTCCAAGGAAATTTCAATGTCTCCTACAATGTTATCATTGCGAATCCAAAACCTGATTGTGGTGTCCTCTTCTTCTAGTGTAAATGGGTCCTCATCGGAAGCCCCCTGGTCATAGATGAGCCCCATCTCCCAGCCGGCTGGCGAGGGAACATCTTGTGCCTGAACCGTTACGGAAAACAGGGCAAGAAGCGCAATTGCACCGAGTATAATCCCCATCCGACGGCTTTGCATCATACTATCGTACCACCCATCAGGCATCAATGCCACGCCTATAGGTGTTCAAGCGGAGCGAGTGCTCTGCGTGTGAGTACGCGAAGCATTTTCCGCCGATATGCGGGCGGAAAATACGTGTTGCTGACAGGTTTTACCGCCTTGCGAACATCCTCAGCCAGAGCCCGAATACTGTCCTTGCCGACCCATTCCACCAAAGCGTCCTGAGCCAAATCACTGTGATCTCCTGGGATACTTTCACAACCGGTGGTTGCGATACGCAAACCTGCGATTTTTCCATCATCAATTTTCCATGCTGCGGCAACACCAGCCTCTGGGAAATCCCATGTTTCTCGAAGTCGCAATTTCTGATAGGCGCCTTGCCAATTCTTGGCATCATCAGGGAGTGTGACGTGGGTGACAAGTTCACCCGGTTTGAGCACGTTGCGTGTCATCCCATCCAGTTCAAAGAAATCAGCAAATGGCATCGAACGTGCACCGGCAGTACCAGCCAAATGGATGGTTGCATCAAGGGCGATGAAAGCCGCAGCCAAATCTGCTTGGTAGGTTGCGACACAGAGTGTATTTTGATTGGGGATGACACGACAATCTGCATTGGTATCACAGTCACATTTGTGACACCAATCAATACTTCGTCGCCACTCTTCAGTTTGGTTGAACCAATAGCAACGGGTATCGAGGCAAATATTGCCGCCAACGGTCGCTGAACGTCGAATCATCACACTGGCAATCGTGCCCGCAGTCTCTCGAATAAGGGGGTGAACCTCTTCATTATTACACAAATCATGTATTCGCACCATCGCTCCGATGACAGTGCCTGAAATGGCCGTTAATTCCTGCACTTTTGCGAGAGAAATCACATCGGATTTTGGATTCAAATGCCACTTGTAATTTGGTAGTAAATCAGTACCGCCCGACACCCAATCAAACGAATCCAATTCGGAAGCCAAAGTCAGTGCTTTTGCCAGATTATTTGGCGTGTGTAACGTGAACGGGGGCATGCGCATCAGGCATCACCTCTGTGCCGTCTCTCGACATGACTCCACGCCCTTGCAGCCCGTTTCTTTGGATCGGCTAAATCCTCGGGCGTTGGAGTCACCGATTCACGCCATCCTTCATGTTGCTCAGACATTGGCAAGTCTGGATCAAAGCCGAACAAAACTCCATTCACATAGGATGATCGATCCTCTTGGATATCACGCAGATGGTCACGAGTGGCATGCGCGTGTGCTCTTTCCACAAGTTTTTGCTGCAGTGGACTGGGTTCAAATCTAGGGACAGGGAGGTCTAAGGGGTCATCAATACCGACCTTCTTACAGTGTTTTTCGATTTTCTTGTGAAGTCGATCTGGGGTGACTGGCAACTCGTCAATTCGAATTCCAATCGCATCGTAAATCGCGTTACAAACCGCGGGTAGAATCGGGAGCAGTGGGCCTTCTCCGGCCTCTTTTGCACCAAAGGGTCCCTCTGGGTCGTTACTCTCGACGATGATGGGAACAACATCTGGCATTTCATGAACGCTCATGATTTTGTAATCCAAAAGATCGGGATTCATCAGATGGCCATCTCGTCCGTATTTCATCTCCTCTGACAAGACCTGGCCCATGCCCATATGGCATGACCCGATGATTTGCCCCTTGACCGCCAATGGATTGAGTGCTTTGCCACAATCGTGAGCCGCCCAAGCCTTGGCGACCTTGACAAATCCAGTTTCAACATCGACATCCACTTCAGCGACATAGGCTGAGAATGAATAGGCCGGCGCTAGACCTGCGGCCGCACCCTTGTGTACGCCCCCCATCGGAGCGGTACGATAGGCACCAGAGGCAATGAGTGAACCGACATCGGCTTGGGCCTTGTGTACTGCTTCCAGCCAAGAGACACCCACCGCTGGATCATGCTTGTAGTAGATGCGACGATCACCGATGACCAACACATCGGGGTGGTATCCAGTAATCTCATGAGCGGCCTTCATCACTTTGCCGCGAAGTTCGATTGCAGCTCGGATGGCTGCATTGCAGTTCATGAATGTCACACGACTGGAATAGGAGCCCAAATCTACTGGTGCAGTATCGGTTTCTTTACTCCGAATCCGAATCATATCCAATGGTAGCGCAAGCACCTCTGAGACAGCCTGAGCAACCGCAGTGTCGCTACCTTGGCCAATCTCTGCCGCACCGGTGTGAACGGTGACTCCACCATCCATGTCACACTGGAGATGAACGGTCGCATGTGGGAAATTTTCGGGGTCCCAATGAATTGGAAGACCTGAACCCGAGATGAAAAATCCACATCCGACTCCAATCCCTCGACCCAGAGGCAAGTTGCGGAATTTTTCATCCCATCCAGATAATTCTCGAACCTTGGCTAGGCACTCTCGCATCCCTGTACTTGTAATTCGGAATCCAGTAATCGTTCGACTGTGAGGTGGCAATAGATTTGCCAATCTCAGGGTCATAGGGTCGACATTCATTTGCTCGGCTACAGCGTCGAGGCCAACTTCGACAGCACAGCGGCTGTTCACGGCACCATGGCCACGCATGGCCCCACTTGCAGGTTTGTTTGTCCACACCCTAGCACCTGTGTAGTTGAACCCTCCAATTTCGTATGGCGCGGTGTGCAATACACCGTTGTAATATGTTGTCACATGACCGAAGGATGCGAAAGCACCCCCGTCGATTAGTGCGTCCGTTTCAATGCCCGCAATTCGACCATCATCATCGGCAAAGACGCCCATTTGAATTCGTGATGGGTGCCGACCACGATTGATCCAGTAGACTTCCTCTCGGTCGAAATTGATACGGACAGGGCGACCTGATTTCCGCGCCAGAATGGCTGCACACATTTCGTGAGGGAACGGATCGGATTTCCCTCCAAATCCGCCGCCGACAAAGGTCCGATGGACGTTAATCTGATGCATTGGAATATCGAGAACTGCAGACAGAGCCCTGTGCAAATAGTGTGGCACCTGTTGCGGACTCCAAACGGTCAAGCGACCGGACGGGTCCCAGTGTGCGACAACAGCATGGGGTTCGGTAAATCCGTGATGCAAACCAGCGGTTTCCCAATCCGCTTCGTGACGGAATGGTGCTGCAGACATCGAGTCGAGGTCACCAAATTGTTGGAAGACGCGCTTTTGGACGTTGGATTCACCAATGTGGTACTTCCCACGGTCGTGAATCGGATTCTCAGAATCAAGCAACCCTGCCTCCATGTCGTGGATACTAGGTAGCACTTCGTAGTCGACAGAAATAGCATTCATTGCATCGATTGCAGTCGCCTCATCAACCGCACAGACACATGCAACCAAATCACCCACATGTCTGACTTTATCTTGAGCCATTGCATGCTCGTCCTTTGTTACAGGGAGTACGCCAAAACGGTTGACTGAGTCTTGTCCTGTTGCGACAGCAAGAACACCGTCCATGGCTTCAGCAGCCGATGTATCCACCGATTTGATGTTGGCATAATGGTGTGGTGAACGCAAGATTTTCCCGATTAATTCACCGGGCAATCGAATGTCATCTCCATACTGTGCTTGTCCGGTTATTTTCCAATTGGAATCTACCAGGGGCACCGATTTTCCAATCGTCGTACCAGTCACATGCTGATCATGAACGTGCGGCCCTCGGGGTTGTTTTTTCCAACCTCCTTCTGATTCGGGGACATAGTCCAAGTCTTGGAGTTTGGAGTGTGGGTCAGAACCACCTGAACCAGGGACACCGAAGTCCTGTTGACCGGCTTTCCGTTTCCCATCGGTTCGCTTCTTTGACGCCCCCCCTTTGCCGGGTGCTTGCCGATATCCCTTGCCCATTCGAATACCTCACTTTGAGCTGCCCGGTGGCAGTGAAGGCTCATCTGGGCCCAAGGGATGTGGATCTGATTTTGGACCCGTTGAATCGGGAGAAGTGGCCCCATCACGTTTCATCTCTGCCGCCATTTCGACAGCATCGACAATTTGTTGGTAACCGGTACATCGACAGAGATTGCCTTCAATGGCACATTTGATTTCATCTCGAGAGGGTGCAGGATTTTCTTCAAGCAATGCTGAACTCACAATCAAGAATCCCGGTGTGCAGAATCCGCACTGGCTACCACCCGCCTCTGCAAAGCACTTCTGAATGGGGTGTAGATGATGTCCATCGGCCAATCCTTCAACGGTGGTAATCTCTGTGCCTGCACCTTCTTTGGCCAAGCAAAGGCAGGAAAGTCGTGGTTCTCCATCAATCAGAACTGCACAGCAACCACAGGTTCCCATATCGCACCCTCGCTTGACACCGAGTGTACCGGCTTGATCACGCAGAACATCGAGAAGGATGGCATTGCTTTCGACAAGATGTTCGTGTGCCTCGCCGTTGACATTCGCTTGCCAAGTCTCCTTCCCAGCACCGGGAAGCATTGGAACCCGAATATGAATCGACATGGCGAACGCGCCGACCCTGTGACGGGCGACCTTTGATGATTCGCCCGTAGGGCGATGTTCTCAAAAACCAATCATCTGGGCTGTGGGAAGAAAGGTTGCAACAATCCAGCAAGAGCACCGATATTCCGTGTCTGAACCCAAACAGTACCTTGTCCAGAGAAATGCATGACCAATCCTTCTCCACCAAAGGCTAGTGATTTGAGCCCACCGACTTTACCAATTTGGTAGTCGACACCATCTGTGAATGCAACGACGTGTCCAGTGTCTATTGTGACGACCTGTCCTGCTTGGATTGGAATCTGTTTTACTGCTCCGTATGAGTTGTAGTAGACACGCCCTGCTCCGGCTTGTGTAAATGCTCTGATGAAAAACACACTTTCACCACTAAACATACCCTTGAATCCTTGGAATTTCGTATCTGTCTCTACATTTGCAGTACTGGCTAGGTACGACCCGCCCTGAATAAACAGATTCTGGCCAGGTTGGCAATCAAACCATGCAATGTCGCCAGGAGATCCAGGGGCAAGACTAACCCAACCACCCGCTGGCCCAGCAGTGAAGGTATTGAGGAAGAATGATTCATTCGTGAAGACCGATTTAGCCATGCTCTTGAAGAAGCCGCCAATGCCCCCGCCACCAGCCATTCCAGTCTTCATTTCAACACCAGATTGGCAAACCATGGCGCCGGCTTCAGCCTTTACACTCTCACCTGGCGCTAATGCCAGTGTCAACATCGTAAAACTCGGATTAAACTCAATGTGTTCTTCCATGCCCTTTTGTTCTCCTAAACGGTGTTTGATTGTTATCCCGTCAAAACCTCATCAATTTGCGCGCCGCTACTCCGTATTGCTTATTCATCGGACCCGAGGGTGCGAAGGCCATGAACGCCAAGGCCATCGCCCTCGGAATCGTCGGAATTCTTCTCATGAGTATCAACGTCGTTGTGATTTCACCCTTTGTAATGGGGGTCGTCGATGAGAAACTGGCAGAAGCCACCGTCATGACTGAGGACACTTGGGAAGACGAAGATTGGCTCAATGCAACTTCAGAGCGATCATTCTACGCATGGAACCTCACCAATGTCGATGAATTGCAACAAGATGATGACGCAGAAATGCAGTTTGAAAAAATGGGGCCATTCACCTATGAATTGACCACCAAGCGTGAGGTCCTGTATCACGATGAAACTGCAGGCACACTGACCTATCGCGAATACAATGTCTATGAGCCAATCAAGAATGAGATGGGTAACCAAGAATTGACCAATCTCAACATCCTCTTCAATGCACAGAAAATTGGTGCTGCAGGTACAGCGATTGATACGGGATCATTGTTCGTCAAGGGCGCCTATACGCGTGACATGTTGTATTTCGATTTGAGTGAAAGAGCCCCTTCAATTTGGGTCTCTGATGACATCTCTGATGCTGGAGAAGAAACCATGCGCGCAGAGGTTGGATGGGGATCATCCGTGTCGGACAACACAACCCTCTCCCATGTTCTATACGATGCCAAGGACCCTGGTGATTCTTCAATCTGCATCGCGCTAACCTGTGATATCGGGGCCATGCTAATGGTTCGTGGTGGTGCGCCAGACAATGGAACCAATTCCATCGCGCGTGCGACTACCTTCGGTTATACTGGTGCGGATGATGCAGAAACATTTGCTCGAGATCACGCGATTTACAATGCGGTTAGCGCAAGATTTGCGGCACACGGTGGTGGTGCAGTTCTTGAATCCGCCTCCATGGATGATTTGAATGACCGATTGGAAGAGATGTCCGGCTATCGAATTGAACACGAAGCAACCTTGCAAAATTTGCTATTCAGCGAAGGTGAGAATGGAGTTCCAACAGGGTTGCTTGTCTGTGATGAACGACGAATCCTTTGTGGTTCAACCGACTTCTTGCAGAAGGCAGACCCCAGTGGTGGCGATCCTTTCGCTCTTCGAACAGAACTCACCGTGAGTCCTACTGAATACACCTTCTCAATTTGGGCATTGCAAGAAATTGGCGGTTGGGCTGGTGACTGGTTCCTTTCTAGCGCAGAATATGAGATGATTCTCTCCGGAGGCACTGGTAAAATCAATGCTGACGAGTGGTTTTGGGAGGCTTTCGGTTCTGTTGACCCCATCAATCACGAATACATCGCTCTCGGCCTCAATGTTGGCAGCGAGGAATTTGGTGCCCCACTATGGAGTACCATGTATGGGAACGAGTTAATCGACCTTGAACCAGAAGTGACTGCGAGTCTTTTCTCGGGTCCTCACAGCATTACGGGCGATTTTGCGATGGACTTCCTGTATGGGGAAATTATGGGTTATTCGGTTCCTCTGGATGAGAACTTCATTCCGACTGCAGGAGGAACAGTTCACGAATGGAACGATGCATTTGTCGCTGAGATTTACGGTTTGGACAATAACTCAGCAAGCGCCCTTCGTTGGCTGTTTAGCTTCACCGTGTTCGACACATTCCTGGAACCTCTACTCGACTCGTTCCTCGGCGTGTTGCCCTACAAGACGCAATCTGTAAATCAATGGCTATTCGGATGGGAAGACCCCCTCAGTGGTTGGGTATCTCTAGAGAAGAATGCGACCTACTACGGTTGTGTGGACCCCGATGATTTGGGTGTAGATGGTCCTTGTTCGACCGATTCAGCCTCGGTGTATTCTGTCTATACAGGAGCTGTCGGTGACCATGAGCCCGGCCAAATCATCGCTGAAGATGGAGACATCCATCTGCCATGGCGCACACCCTCACGAAACGCGTCCGCGTATGGAATGCTTGACCCTGTAGTCCAATCAGGTGCCGTGGGTAGTTATTTCCCAGCCTCTCAGGCAGCAACAGCCAACTTGGGTGGGTACACCGTCGCCACCAGTGAAATTGTTGGCAAAGGTTCGGTGTATGGAATTGAAACTCAACATCACAGATTTACAATAGACCCACTAGAGAACCCGATTCAGGCCAAATTGATCAACGATGAGAGTATCTTGGATATTTTCCCCGGCGCTCTCCCAGTCTACTTCGGTGGCACTGTTGATATGCAGATGGAACCCAATGTCAATGCTGCGATTGCCGGTGATATGAATTCGTATTTCTATCTCGATACGCGTGGAATTGGAGCGGTGAATCCAACGATGGATGACCTTCAACCTGTGTTCCAAATTTCTCAAACTTCATCGATGACCGAAGATCAATCTGTAGCCTTCAAGGACGCCGTGATTACCAACACACAACCCTACAGTTATTGGACAAACTTCGACGGCGCAGACGCGTCTTTTATCGATGAAATTACATTGGTCATCTGGGTCCTCGGAATCGTATCATTGCTCGGCTGTTCTGTGACCGCAAAATTAGGTCCAAAGGACGGACGAGAGGTCCATTTCGAGGAAGAGTGACTATTCGTTTTCCACCAACCAACGCACGAGTGTGGCTTCTGCGTTATGCAAGTGTTCTCCAATGGTCGATCTCGCCATGTTGAGGCGCTCGGACATCTGTCGCATCGACACGCCCTTTGGGTCATCATAGTAGCCCCATTGGACCGCGGCCTGAACCACTTCCCATTGGCGGTCACCCAGCAAGTTTCGAGGGCCAATTTCCCCCTCCTCTTCATTCACGACCTTGACACTGTCTGGAGGCATGATTTCGTTGGCCAAGGAAAGGAAACTACTGATTCCACTCGGCACGCCACGAAGTGAAATCGAAATCCCATCTTCAGAAAATGTGTAGGGTGGAAGAACTGCAATATCTGGGAAGTCAATGCTTGCAATTGCTAGAGGGTGGGTGTTGAAAACCACAATGGGGGGGGTGTCATTGTCTCCGTGCAAGGTGGTTTCAAAGTTCAAATGTTCTGAATTGGAAAGATCTTCTGGTCCAAATCCATCTCGAAAGTCACATCGCACCAATTGTCGTACCCCTTTTTCTGAAACGGAAAGATGTGCGACAATTTCCATTCGAGAGCATGGAATTAACAGGTCATTAAACCCCGAAACAGCCATTTTGGCCCTGCTCCAATGAAGATGAACAACTTGCACTTAGAACGGGACTCTGCAAGGCATAATGAACTCTGCCCCTACAAACTTCATCTGCAAAAAGGGTCTAATCTCTCCAAGATGCTGAAGCAGGTTCAACTCCTTTGACTTCAGCAATGATTTGGGCAAGAACTGCTACAGCAATTTCTTGTGGCGATTCAGCACCAATGCTGACGCCAATGGGACAAATGACTGTATCTAGGATTTCTTGTGAAATTCCCGAATCGAGGGCACTTTTCTCAAAGGCTTGCCATTTGGATCGAGATCCGATGCAACCGATTCTCGGTCGCCCCTCGGTTCTCTCGAGCAAACCGATGAGTAGAATCTCATCGATAGCCCAATCATGACCGAGAAGAAGGATGTGTGAAAAGCGGGCAAGGGATTCTGTAGTTTCCCTAGCGAGGAAGTCCCCTGGTTGAGAAGCAATACATTCCTCCGCATCAGGCCACAATTCATCAGAGGCATATTCTGGGCGAACATCTAGGACAGAAACCGACCAACCCAAGGGTGCGCTGGCATCGGCGATTGCTTGTGCACAATGCCCACCTCCTGCAAGTAATATGTGCGGCATCGGCTGAATCACTTCCATCGCGACAGTGAGGACACCACCACATAGACTGTTGAGCGGAGTGCCAGCCGCACCACTTGCTTCTTTCTGCAATTGATAGGTTTCAATCCGCCCTTCATTGGTTTCCAAAATTTCACGGAGATGATTCATCACTTTGAGTTCCAACCCGGCTCCACCAACGGTGCCGTATACCTCCGATTCAGTGACTGCCATGTGGGCACCAGGTTTGCCCGGAACGCTGCCTTGAGCGGAGATGACACTGGCCAAAGCGACCGGCTCTCCCTCGCGCAGTCGTGCTGTGACCCATTCCAGCACCCTTTGTGTCATGACCCGCCCAAGGGGGTAGAGAACTTGAGGAAACCGCTGGGGCGTTCCGAACTAACGCTTATTGATTCGACCTCGGACCCACATTTATGGCCACGGTCAACGACGTTGTCGAAATCGTGGTCACCAGCATGCGTGACGCGTTTCTCGCTGTCACGGTTTTTGTTGCTGCCATGGTCTTGTTGTTCAGTTGGCTCCAATACGTGACCAGTGGGCGCTTCGTAGAGTACATACAGGAACATAAGAAATTGCAGCCGATCATTGGTGCCTTAATGGGTCTGACACCAGGGTGTGGAGGTGCCATTGTGATGATGCCAATGTATGCACGTGGATACGTGACCTACGGTACTGTTGTCGCAACGTTGATTGCAACGCTCGGCGATTCCGCATTCGTTTTGATTGGTGCTGCGGTTGCCGACTCCCGTTTCATTGCCCCGATGATTGCTGTTCATGTCATTTCATTCTGTGTCGGAGTTACATGGGGGTATTTTGTCGATATCACGGGTACAACGCCCCGAAATCCACTTGGGAAATTCGGACCCACGATTGGCGAAGAGGACACACAGACTCCCTCGGATGATTCCACTTCACCCTTGGAAGATCTTTCACGAGAAGTTCCCGAAGGACTTGGCTACAGAATTCTGCACCAAGGTTACGTCCTTTGGTGGGCTGTCACAGCATTGGGTCTGATTTTTGCGATACTCTTACTCGTTTGGGCAGGCCAAGATTCTGATTTCAGTCTTGAATTGGCTTACAATCCTCTGACGTTGAATGGCTTCATCACATGGATTGGACTGCTTGGAACTACGCTCTCCATCATCTTGTATATAGCGCAGAAGAATTGGTTTGCTGACGATACTGAAGCGACCATTGGAGACAAACTTCACTCGATGCGCGAAACCATGGTGCATGCTGCCAGCGAGACCGCCTTCGTCACCTTCTGGGTCATGATTGCCTACTTGGCCTTTGAATTCATGATGTTGTTCGGGGGTCTGGCTGATGATGATTTAGCTCGACATGGCGATGGTCTTGTTGCAGTCATTATCGCAGCCACCATCGGTTTAATCCCTGGTTGTGGCCCTCAGATCATCGCCATCACTGCCTATACCAAGGACATCATTTCCTTCCCTGCACTGGCTGCCAATGCCATCAGTCAGGATGGAGATGCGTTGTTCCCATTATTGGTTCGCCACAAGGCCGCGAGTCTATGGGCAACGGTCCATACGACCATCCCCGCAATCATCGTTGGCGTCGTCCTGATGATGGTCGGTGTCAATTTCTGATTCAAAGGGTGCCTATCGAAGGGCGCACTGAAAGCCCTTTGAAATTCAGAACCTGTTTCAATGGGTACCCTTCAGTTTCAAGTTGAATCAGAGGGTTAGCAAAGGGCTTAGACGCTTGTGAAGCATAATGTTAAGATTGAAATAATGAGTTTAAGATTAATTT
>Ga0208765_1000669_pt1 | contig 22401 bp, 18 predicted proteins | sample ETNtaG_2_FD_185783 | JGI IMG/M metagenome (GOLD analysis project Ga0208765, IMG submission 185783) | Marine microbial and viral communities from oxygen minimum zone, Eastern Pacific Ocean - ETNP201406SV203 (SPAdes) (version 2) | ecosystem: Environmental > Aquatic > Marine > Oceanic ...
GCTATGTCTAGATGGGCCCAAGGAATCTGTGATTTTTCTCCATCTTCTCCCTCGCGCTCTTGGACGAATTGCTTCAGGAAAGCAGCAGCTGTGTTCGCACCGCCCCAGCGACCTTTGCCTCCATTCCTAACATCTGCAAACTTGGAACTGGTCATCTCCTTCTCAAAAGCAGGTAGAAGCGGCATTGGCCATGCCAGTTCGTCAACATCGTTCCCTGCTTCGTGAATTCGGTCTCGTAATTTGTCATCATTTGACCAAAGTCCAGATGCCTCATGTCCTAGAGCAACTACACATGCTCCTGTCAGAGTCGCTAGATCAACGATGTATGATGGATTGAGTTCGGCAGCCTTCCAAAGACCATCAGAAAGCACATTTCGGCCCTCAGCATCGGTGCTGAAAATTTCAATCGTCTTGCCGGAGTAAGTGTCGATAACGTCCCCAGGTCTGTATGCTTCAGCGCTTGGCATATTTTCTGCCATGCAAGTGATTCCGTTTACTCGACCCTTGTGTCCGGTTGCCCAAAGGGCTTGGAATAGCCCGAAGACGGTCGCCGATCCGTGCATATCGTACTTCATATCCCACATGCCTTGGCTTGGCTTGATTGAAATTCCACCAGTGTCGAAAGTGATTCCTTTCCCAACGATACAAGGCACCTGTTCGCCTTCTTGAGCATCGGGATTTAGTCGGAAGAAGACCATGCAGGGCTTACGAATACTGCCCTTTCCGACAGCGATTACACCCTGCATACCTTCTTTTTGTAGTCGCGCGTAATCCCAAACCTCGACCTCAACATTTTCCTTGCCCTCAGCCCACTCAAGGGCTCTGCGACCGTATTCATCGGGATACAGTCGGTTAGCAGGTTCGTTGGCTAGGTCGCGTGCTAAGTGAACACCCGTGGCGATTGAGCCCGCCTTTGTGACTGCTGCACCGAGCGCTTCAAGATGGCGATCGTGGGCTTGGCACTCGAGCGACCACTCGCCCTTGTCTTGCCCATCTTCGTCTTTCTTCTGGTACTTGTCGAAGGAATAATCACGCAGAATCATCCCTTCGGCGAAGGCAGCCATGTTGGCTGTCTTCCAGCCGGATGTGAATCGCACAACGATTTCTGTGCCGAGATCCTTTGAGAGCTTGGCAAGGCACTTGGCACCTGCGTCGCGAGCACCTTTGTGCGTGAGCTTCTCCTTGTCACCCACGCCGACGAAAATTACTGTGCAACCCTCGGTCCATACACTCAGCGACTCTCCCGGTTTGCCAGAGATGGTGTCGCTGGCTGCCGCGGCCTTGACAGCGATACTAGCGCCGCGGCCTAATCCAACAGTCGTATTGTTCGGAGCCTTCTCCATTTTCCCAAATACGGGAATAATCATGATGTCTCCAGTCCTATCAAAACTGCCGCTTGTCGCCTGCATGAACAATGCGATAAAGTTCGAATATACAAAGAATCGCTATCGAAATCCTTGATTTCAACACGTCTTTTTAACCCAAGGGGTCAATTCTTAGGGCTTTACTGATGATTTCTCACGTCCGGCTAAAGCAGCGCCGAGCAATGCAATCAGTTGAATGAACAGCGAAGGGGCAGGCAAAAACCCGCTTGCACTAGAGTCGATCTTCACGACACTATCATCGATTGGCTCCTCAACCCATTGAGAAACATCGATGACACGCTTTTGGTAGTGAATCGACCAAACTCCATCATCGACGAGTGTCAGATTAGTCGCATCGAGAACGACACTCGTCTCATTAGTCGCATTCACTCCAAACAAAGTCGAATGCCACAGCAATTCTCCTGCCGAATCAGAATAATGAAACGTGGCATTCGAAGTAGTCGCGCGACCTAAATTTGTCACCTCTGCGCGAACTTCATCTCCATCCACTACAATACTCTCGATGACTAACCGAGCGCGCCAGTACCAAACATTGGAGATTAGGTAGCGCATGACATCAAGCTCCTCACCCAACCGGTCAGATAGTTCTTCGACAGTCCCCAGCAAAAATTGTTCATCATCGGTTTCGAAGGTAAAAGTCGGGTATCCCATGACTCCGTAACCGTAGTCGCGACTCGTTCCACAATTCGGGTAAAGCCCCTGGTTTGCATTACGAATTGGAATGTCGGAGATGTTCTCATGGACATCGTCGCGAATGAAATGGAAGAGTTCCCAATCCGAAGGCTGTTCGGGCCATTTACCCCAAGGATAGAGCATAATCCAGACACCCGTATGCATGGTGATGTAGAGGTCGGCATCGGGAACAACCTCGTTCATGTAAATCGAATTCGCATGAGTTTCGGATTCACTGAATGCACTACTTCCCGGCTGCGTCGTCGGGCAGGTATTCCAGTAGTGATCATAGTTCCTATTGAGGTCGACTTGGTTGACATTCCAGCGAGTATCGAAATCGTTGCCGTCAGCGTTTAGCATGATGAGAATGTGCATTTCCGTCGTTGCAAGAACGTCGATTACTTCCTGTTCTCCAGCCGCCCATCCTTCGATGTAATACTCAGCGACAAGGAAGGCCAACTCGGTTCCCAGATGCTCATTGCCGTGGTGACCTCCGTCGATGTAGACCACGTCTTTCTGGGTCCCGTCGGGTTTTGTTTCTTGACTCCAGTCTGAGATGCGCAGCATCCAGAGACTTCTGCCCATCTCGGTTTGGCCAGCGACGATTAGATCGACGATGTCGGGATGATCGTCGGCCCAGTCGTTAACATCCAGTGTTAGCGTTGCGTACGAGTGGTACCAGTGCTCTTGGATGATGTCTGGCTGACCCACTTGCGCTGCTACCATTGGAGATGCTGACGCAATGGCTAGGGCAGCGATTACTGCGAGCACTGCCGAGCGGCGCATAGCGCCGCTGTGGGGGTGATTCGATTCAAGGGTTCGCACTTCGCGAGAGCGAATAGCGACACTTTCAGGGCCGATTAGCGATGTGCGCGGCGAGGATTTTAGTCGCAATAAGAGCCGCGTTGAACTGAGTAATTCGGTCTTCACCCGGTGCGATTTCATTGACGTCAGCGCCGAGAACTTCTGCCTGACTGGCGAAGAGACGCTCGATGATTTCTACAGATCCCCAATGGGTCAGACCACCGGGAACAGGTGTTCCAGTATCCGGTACGAGCGCTCCGTCTAGCCCATCGATATCGAAGGTCAGCCAGACTGGCCCAGTCAATCCATCTATGCGTGCGAGTAGGGTTTTCCAGCCGGAATTTCCCTTGGACGGACTGAATAGGTCGCGTGCATAGAATGTCTCGACGCGATCATCGGCCGCGGCGAATTCAGCTTCATCGTGGCAAAGTGCTCGAATGCCAATCTGCATTAATCCACCCACACCTGCATCCAACGCGCGCCGCGCAGCAGTGCCGTGGCTGAAACGCTCACCATTCAGCGAATCTCGCAGGTCGGCATGCGCGTCGACCTGCACGAGGGTCAGGTCTGAGAGGTCACCAGAGAGAGCGGGGTGATTAGCCAGAGCCTCGACAAGGGGCGGCAGCAGCCCATGTTCTCCACCGAGAACGACAGGGAATGCCGCCCCATCGAACCAAGGTCCGAGATAATCACGAATCGAAGCCAATTGTTCGAGGAGTGTTCCTGCCTCTGAGTTCCAAGCCGTCGCAGTGTGGAAAGCAAGACCACAAGGCAGCTCCGAATCCAGAATATGATCATACAACTCGACCTGCGAACTGGCCTCTATGGCAGACGCAGGGCCATGCTCGGTCCCCTCCCCCCAACTAGTCGTCATTTCGTAGGGAACCGGAAGAATCACCACATCCCAAGGCCCCTCATCTGTCTCCTCAAGCCCGAGGAAGGTGAGGGGTGCGCCGAGGTCTGAATCAGCCGGGGAACCTCCGTCCATGGTGATGTGCCCCCTCAGGTTTCGATTAACCGCTTCGGGTTGGACCCGCCACTTTGATATGGCTAACAGGAGGCTGATTTTGAGTTGAATCCGTAGGATTTCTAAGAGCCACGAGCGATTGTTGATATAGAACGGGCTGCTCTATTCTACTACGGGGAGTGGATGCGATGGGTTTGACGCTAGCAGAGTTGACGCAGGCCATCCGTCGCAAAGTCGACATAGATATGGAAGTCATCGTTGCCGAGTCGATTGCCGAGCACGCTCTCGGTTTCTTCGGCTTCTCAAACCGCATCATCGACAACGCCCTCGAGCCCACCGACCGAAACCTGTTCTACCAACTTCAGGATTACGACCTGCTGACCACTGAGTCGGAAGAGACAACGCTCTGGGATGGGCGCGAGTGGCGAATTCACTATTGGAAGTTCAAGCCCGAAGCTCGCGACTTTGCTCGCCGCGCTATGTTGGAGGGTGCCAAGGCGGCTGAGGATGAAGACCCCTACGCGGGAATTTACGACGATGTGCCTACCTCCCTCTGGAAAGAGCGGATGACCGACGAGGACGAAGAGGACGATTGGGAAGAGCCCTTGTTCTGATTCGACCGCCTACGGCGGTCGGGGCTAACAACGCTTGAAATTCAAACGCGACGGCGTAGTCTTCAAACCGGAGCGATAAGGGGTGAGTGCGTGCAAGGTCGATTCCAAGCCGCAATTCTGCTTTCATTGATGCTTCTCGCTCCGATGAGCGGGCTGGCAGGTGCTGACGAAGGAGATCCTGTCCGCTCATGTGAGATTCTTGTCGATTGGGAACACGAATGGTCTGAGGATGAGAACTTTACTTGGATCGAGACGACAGTTCATCGCTACCGAGTCGTCTTCGAACCCGCTTTCGAGAATGGGACCTCGCCTAGCGCGGTTACACTCGATGTGCGACACATGCGCAACGGCGAGGTCATCGCCACCGCGGCGAATTCAAGCTACATCGTGGCCGGTGGCGAAATCGACGTTGTACTATCAGATGAACCAGAGTTCCTCGATCAGGTCTACGTCGAGGTTAGAACCACTGAGGCGACTTGTTGGCGATCGTTGGATATGACAATGTGGAATCAGCCAACCGCTGACCACGAAATCACCCGAGAGACAACATGGAGTCTAGAGAACGATGGGACTGGAGGGTCAAGTCTCCACTTCGAGGGCCGTGGCTGGCAGAAACGCCAGGGCGAAAGTCTCTCCTCGAGCGAACTTGGAAATGGAACTTTGGTGCTGGATGCCGATAATGGCGACGAGAGCATTTACTTGCATCTTGAACTCGATAGAATCTGGATGAATGAAACCTATGAAGGAACTGAAATAACACGCCAAATTTTCGAGATGCACGGCACTGGTGCGCTAGTCTTCCAAAGTAACGAGGAAGGAGAAGGTGTGGACATCGAAGCCAATGTCCACGAAGCATACATCCTCCGTGACTGGGAAAACGGCGTCCTAACCGAGCGAATGGTTCTCGAAGCCACCGGTTCACTATCATTCAATGGTGGCTCGAACAACAGCACCGAAGGTGCTTACGGAGAACTCTCAGTATTCTATCTCGAGACTTGGGATGAAGGTGGTGTTCGTCGGCTCTCAGACACACAGATCGAAGCCAATATGAGCATTAGAATGAACTCAAACGACGAGGCATTCTCCATTGAAATCGACGAATTCCGCCTGCGTGAGAAGTGGCTCGATGGTGTGCGAGAAGAACAGTCTCTCGAAATCAAAGGCGAAGGGGAATTTGGCTTCCTCATTCAGGACAGCCAATTCGAAGTTCAAGTGAACGGCACCGCTGATATTCACATCGAGGAACTCGGCGGTGAAGTCATCGAAGATCGAATAATCGTCGATGGTGAATACACTGGCGATGCCGACGGTTCCTTTGGATTTGTACGCTGGATTGAGGAGTCCACAACTCAAGAAAACGCTACTGGTGAAAAATTCGAAGTCGACATGATTCGAAACGAATTCTGGTTCAACATCTCTGGAACTCCAATAGGCCCAATCAGTCAAGAGATTGAAGCCGAGCACAATCTGACATTCGAGTATACCGTCCCCCAGACAGATTGGGAGAACCGAACCATCCGTTACGTCTACGTCGAAGACAATGGAAACACAACCAATGATTACCCGGAGAGGTCACCTATCCAGCTGGAACCACAAGCACCTGAATATGAGGGTGACCTGAATATCACGGGCTTCCGTGAAACTGGAATCGCACCCGATAAATTACAGATTGGCGACAGTTTCCCGACCTCACAAGACGGGGCTGGACCGAGCATCGAAATCATTGGAATTCGCATGGGAATGGCTGATGGCCACGAGGTCGAATTGGCCGAGTGGCAAGATGCTGCGAATGATGAAGGTTTCACGGCTTATGGTACTGTGATTAACGAGGGGATTCTAGCCGGATTGCTGCACGAGGTGAACCGAGAAATCAACATCGATTTACCCTTGGAGGGTGAGAATTCAACGGATTATCAAACAGTCAGTGTAGTCGAACACCAGACGCTTGAGAGGGTTCTCTACCCATCGGTTATCACGGCCGCAGGAAACACTCCTCCTGCTTTACTGAGTTTGGCTTTCCGAGAGGGTGCGCTATTCACTGAAGGTGGGGTTGCGCACCTCGAGGCGAGCGTTGACGACGTTGACACCGATGTTGTCGGAGTCATGGTCGACTTGACCCAATTCGGATTGGGATTCGTGACCCTATCTGATACTGGTCTGAATGGCGATGAGGTGATTCATGATTCTGTTTGGACGGCGAGGCTTGAGCATGATGGGCTTGAGTATGGCGTCGCCGAAATTCCGGTGAGGATGGATGATCTTTGGACTGATGTTGAGACTACTGAGTCGCTGGAAGTAACTAATTCACCTCCAAGAATCATATCGCGAGATTACTCTCCTGACTTCGCCTATCGTGGAGATCTAATCGATGCGAGTTTACGCGTCGAGGATGGCCATGGTGTCGAATCGGTCGCTATCGATTTACTGAGTGCCGGTGGGGAATTGACCCAACTGGCTCTCGATGCCGAGAGTGGCCGCTGGATTGGTCAATTCACTCTGCCCGATTCGCTGGCACCCGGTCAGCGCTCAATCCCGATTCAGGTCGAAGATTCTGAGGGTGCGAGCGCACTGATTGACGCCGGTGCCGTCATTGAGGTGCTCAACGAGGCGCCGTCGGTGACCAATGTCTCATTCCTAGATGAGGAGGGAGAAAGGTCACAATTAGTCGAGATCCCGAAGAATGGAGAAAAAACCTACACGATCGAAGTGACAATCGATGATCCCGATGGTATTTCATCGGCGCAGGTCAAATTAGGCCGTCTTGCTCCTATTGGCAAGTCAGAGACTTGGCTTCCACTCAATGATGAGGGTGAAGATGGCGACAGTTTGGCAGGTGACGGCATCTTCACCACTACAATCAACGTCCGTTATACCTTGACTCAAGGTGAGATGAACTTCCTTGTGCGGGCGTCGGATATTTTCCAATCGATGACGCCCGAAGGAGAGCAGATTCATTCTCTCGAATTAATCGATGAGAAGGGCTCTGGGAATAACGGAGGTAGTTGGTTAGTTGACAACTCTACCTCAATCGTTCTCGTTGCTTTGCTCATTCTGCTCGCGCTCGGTGCCACTGCTGTCATCCTAATGATGAGAAATGCTGACCTTGAATGACGATGCGCGCGCGCATCGCGACAGGCGAACCTCCTTAGCCCACGATGTTCGCTCCGAACATGTGAACCGAACGAGTGTGCTCCTAATTGCGGCTCTCACCCTGACTGCATTGGCAAGCCCGATTATCGCGGCATCATCCTCCGATGAAGAAGCGGCAGGTCAGCCACGAAGCATCTCAGTTGACCTCACTTGGCCGCATGTTGAGGGGGATTATTCTGAACTCGACTGGCAACAGTATGCGACTTACTTCAAGGAGGATCTCGAAAATGATGGCTTCTGGAATCGGGTGGTCATCCATTCAGTTCGTAGCGATGCCGGCTATTGGTATCAGGCCGATGAGTCGTGCTCAATCGGCGATTTCACAGGTCAATGCCATGTCCGTGATTTCCGAAGTGGAATGCACTTCACTGCCTATGCGGACGCCTATGGCATTTCCATCGAGAATGATTGGACCAGAGATATGGACTTGCGACGGTCAATTGGTGGAGATTGGATAGATTACGATGACCGATACTTCGAGGATTACTACATCGATTGGGGCCAATTTGATGATGATGAGGTTGGACAATATTGGGCGAATACTTCTGCGGAATGGTGGGAGAGTGGACGTCCTTCTTCGATAAGTGTAGGGACTACGTTCACTGAATCCTCAGAAAATTGGGAGGACTGGTCCTGGGTCGACCTCGCCGATAACGGTAGCCGGGAGGAGGATTCTGGCTCAGAGTATTGGTTCGAGAATATCTCTTACGAAGGAATCCAAGAAATCTCAATGGAATTCGATGGCTACAACGAAGCGGATTCTTCGACCACAAGCGGACCTACGACTCTGACTGTTCTTCAGGTCGAGGTTCGAAATGTCACCGACTCGGGTCAGAACGATTTGGTAGCCGTACAATTGTACTCTGAATGGGGTGGTGTGGCTGGATTCTACTTTGATGCCGAGAACGCCACAGATCTCGTGCCGATGACTATGTGGAGTTCAGCAGCTTCTGGATTCCCCGATGCCGATGGTGATGGTTGCCCCGACGAGGAGGATGCGTTCCCGAATGACGCATCCGAGTGCTTCGATAACGATGAGGACGGCATCGGAGACAACGCTGACACTGATGACGACAACGATGGTTGGTCAGATGACAACGAGTTCCTTTGCGGAACCGATCAATTCGATGCTCAATCCTATCCTGCCGATTTTGACGGCGACGGCGATTGTGATGGCCTTGACCAAGACGATGACGACGATGGTCACAATGATATCATCGACGACTTCCCTTTCGACGCCAGCGAATGGAATGACAACGACGAAGATGGTACTGGCGATAATGCTGACCTCGACGACGATAATGACGGATTCTCAGACACGGTAGAGCAAGATTGTGGCTCGGATCACCTTAGTGGATTCTCACAACCTCTCGACACCGATCGAGACGGTTCGTGCGACGAGATGGATGTCGACGACGATGATGATGGTTGGAACGACAACCTCGATGCCTTCCCCAAGGATCAGTCCGAGTGGGTGGATTCCGATGGCGATGGCATAGGCAACAATGCAGATCCAGACGACGATGATGATGGCTGGGTTGACCAGAAAGAAGGCGACTGCGGGACTGATCCATTAGATGCAGCGAGTCAGCCTGAAGATCTCGATGGTGACTCGCTGTGCGACGCTGTCGATACTGATGACGATGGCGATAAGTGGTCTGACAGCGTCGACGCCTTCCCTAGAGATTCAACAGAATGGTTCGACAGCGATGGGGACGGTATAGGCGATAATGCCGACACCGACGACGATGGAGATGGTTGGTCAGATTTAGCCGAGGAGACTTGCGACGGTGACAAGGACGATGCATCAATCACGCCAACAGATTCCGATGGAGACGGTCAGTGTGACTCAATGGACCCTGACAGGGATGGAGATGGAGTCATCAATGACGATGATGATTTCCCAGATGATCCGGCGGAACATATTGATTCTGATGGTGACGGAATCGGCGACAATGCCGATGCCGATGATGATGGCGATGGCCTAACCGACCTCGATGAAATAGCCGCTGGCACCGACCCACTCAAGCGAGATACAGACGGTGATGCCTGGGCAGACGGCTTCGATGACTTCCCACTCAATCCGAATGAGTGGGAGGATTCCGATGGAGACGGCGTCGGCGATAACGCCGATGTTTACCCGAGCTTCGCGGCTTGGCAGACAACAGGTGATATGGTGCTGACTATTCTAATCGCGCTGATCGTTGTGGGATTGCTCGGAGGTGGAGCTTTCGTTATCTCTCGCTCAAAGAAGTCTGAAGCTACGTCTGAATTTGCTCAGGATCAATCACATCACTTCGCTCCGCCGAGTCCAGTTTCCATGTACACCGATGAGCAATTGCGCGAGGCTGGCTGGACCGATGAACAGATTGCGGAACAGCGTCGACAGTGATGTCGAATTATTGGTACGAGTGCCGGGATTTGAACCCGGGTTCAAGCGTTGGCAACGCTCGGTGATAACCACTACACTACACTCGTGCGAAATTCGGGAAACAAGACTCACTTTTCTAAGCGTCGGTCTGCTCAGCAGAGAGCCTCTCGAGGTTGTCAACAATGGTGTCACGAGTGCTCCGATAGACTTCGACTGTCCCACCAACAGGATCGTCTAACCCCCAATCCTCTGCGATTGGCAGCATGGGACAATGAACTCCGCATCCCATGCTGATGATCATGTCCCAACCTTCAGCCTCTACATCATCAACTGATTTGGGTTTGAGGCCCTCCGTAGAGACTCCAATTTCCTGAAGAACAGCAATCGAATTGCTAGCAACAGTGACTCCTGGATGCGTCCCGGCTGAGGCCGCTTCATGCCCCATGTGGCGGGCCAAGGCCTCGGCCATTTGGCTGCGACAGGTATTGCCAACACAGACGAAGAGGAGCCGCATGACAACCGAAGAACGCCAGCCTACTTGAATTCAGACACCAATAGAATACTGTATTTCGAGAACAATGTAGTACAGCCCAAAGGGCTGATATTGCGCTCATCAAGTCCTCCTCGCACTCCGCGTAGGCTTGAAGTAGGCCTTCCGCCGCCCCTCAGAATGATGTCAGATTCGCCAATCTCCCACCACTCAAGCGGCGGCCTACCTATGGCAGAGTCACAGGCAGCCCCAGAAGGGTCTCCTGCATCCCCCGAGCAGAAGGCGCAGATGGAGCAGGCATACGCTCAGATGCGGCGAAAAATGCGGATGCAGCAACTTGACGAGGAGATCAAGCACAAGGTCATGGTCCTCTCCGGAAAGGGTGGCGTTGGCAAATCCACAGTCTCGGTTGGGCTAGCTCTTTCACTCGCTCGTCAAGGTAAGAAAGTCGGCCTGATGGACATCGATATTACCGGTCCAAATGTGCCGAAAATGCTCGGAATCGAGGATGTCGACCTCCATGTTGAGGACGGGCAGATTTTTCCTGCCATCGGACCGCACGGTCTGAAGGTCATCTCGATGGCTTTTCTCATAGAAGATCCAGACAAGCCAGTCATCTGGCGTGGTCCGATTAAACTCGGTGCCATTCAGCAATTCATCGGCGACGTTGCTTGGGGAGAACTCGACGCACTCATCATCGACTTCCCCCCGGGAACAAGTGACGAGCCGCTGACAGTCTCTCAAAGTCTTCCAGGAATCGACGGCGTCGTCATCGTCACAACGCCACAAGACGTCGCCTTGCTCGACTCGCGAAAATCGATTAATTTTGCCAAGACAATCTCACTACCATGCTTGGGAGTCGTCGAGAATATGAGCGGATACACGATTCGCGGAACGGCACAGCCGAACTCAGATGTCAGCGTCATCGGACCGACTGGCACTCCGATTGAAGCCACAGCGAATGAGAATGGAGATTGGTCACTCACCCTCGACGTATTCAAGTCAGGCGGCGGAGCAACCGCCGCTCTCGAACTCGAAGTTCCATTCCTCGGAGCACTCCCCTTCGATCCAGGAATCGTGCGCGGCGGAGATGACGGCGTTCACCGCATCATCGCCGAACCCGATGGAGAAACTGCCGCAGCCTTCGACGAGGTCGTCTCAAATGTCCTCGTCGAATTAGAGGGCAGTAGTGGTCCGACCGTCCGAATCTCTTGAGATTCGGACGAAAACTACCTCCGAAATCGGCAGGGTTGCATTCTTGACGCATCGATGACCCCGGCAAGGTAAGGGAGAAGGGCACAGTATGGCAAGTGGCTCAGGCATTTACATCTCTTGGCTGATGGGGGCGATTCTACTCTCGGTCGCACTGATGCCACTGATGAAGCCACCATGGGCTAAGATTCGTCTCCAGGCTTTCGTCGACATGTTCAGACGTTATTGGGCCCATATGATCGTGGTATTCTCAGTTTATCTATGGAAGGATTTGCTCGATCAACTCGATCGAATTCTTATGGCAAATACTCAGCTCGACATGACGCCGTATGTCTATGCTATCGAAGGCGATATCGTGCTCTGGATTCAAGACGCGTTTCACAACGATTTACTTTCAGTTGGCTTGACTCACTTCTATGTCATGGGATTCATGACCGCAACTTTCGCTTCCTTCGTTTACCCAATTTACTTCGACGACCGACACATGGCCGACAGAGTCTCTCTCTCGATGTTCTGGGTCTATGTTTTGGCAATTCCATTCTACCTCTTTTTCAATGTCCGCGTGACCGGTGATCACATTCCGGCGATGGAGACGATTGCTTACGATTTGACACCGGAGATTCACAATTGGTTCACGCGGATTGATCCGTTTACGAACGGCATGCCGAGTTTGCACATCGGTTTGCCGTTCGCTGTCTGGTTGACCTATCTCCGATGGGATGAGGACGGGCGCTGGAGTCGCTTCCGATTAGCGCTCGTTGCTTTCATCTTTCTGACAGGTTTCGCGATTTTGTATCTCGGGATTCACTGGGTTGTGGATATCATTGGTGGGGTCGTTGTCGCGACACTGGCTGTTCGGCTTTCAGAGAAGACGCATGGGCCGGTCTGGCGCTTTGCCGATGAGCGTCTATTCACCCGCCGATTGGCTCGCTTAATCAACGACCCAAAGGCTTGGTTGAGGCAGGTTGGAAAGTCCCTCAAGCAGATGGTCAAGCCACTTCGCGAGCCTTCGAGCACTCAGACTGGTGCCGTAATAATCGCTATACTGATTGGCACCGGAACCGTCCTTCTGTGGGATGCGACTCATCAGGACTTCCCAGTTGAAGGAGTTGAATGGCCGACTCATGCTGTTGGTTCTGGAGATTGGTTGGTAAGCGTCGAAGAGAATCAAAACGGTACTGTCGATGTGACTGCGTGGAATTCAGAGTATAGGGATTCACAGACGATATCGACGATTACCATCGGCGAGCATGGTTGGTCATCAATCCCTAAATTGTCTGCTTCTGAGAACGGAGTAGTGCTATTCGATTCCTACAAGATGCAATTCTGGTCCTATCCGACCACAAATCAGGGATTTGATTCATTGTGGTCGACTGAGGAATTGAATCATGACTTACCGGAGATTCTTGACATTATGATGGCGGTGGATAGTGACGGCGAGGCGGTCATTGCAATCGTCTATGCTAATCAGATAGTCTACCGAGACATCTCTGGACACATCGCCGAGCACCCTGCACCCGCAGGACCATTCACAGCTGTGGCAGCATCTGGGAATCTAATCGCCTCAGCGATGACGACAGCGAACGGACCGATTCTGGATGTTGTATCGTTGTCGACTCAATTGAGTCTCAATATCGAGATTACCGACACTGCTGACGAAGTAGTCGATGAACATCTCGAGAACGTCTTCGGCATCCCTGTCGATTACGCATCTTCGGAGGTTGTCGACATCGAGATGGATGGAAATCACGTCGTCGCCGTGGTCGATGTTGGACCGGTGAATCGCACCATCCTCATCGACACGATTAGCGGTTCGCAACTTCTTCTATCTGATCCAGTTTGGCCTTCATCCTCTCCAAGTATCGCTCACGGTCGAGTCGCCTTCTTGCAGATTCCTCGATTCGACCCGACTATCGAACCAGAGGATTTGCTGACTGCGAGGGATGTATTTCTGCATGATATCGCTGAGAATCTCACCGTGCAGTTGACTATCGACGATGATGTAGATCAATCCAATCCTCAGATTCTACAATCGAATGTGGCTTGGATTGAGGGCCATGATGACGAGGGCTTCGAAATTAGGATGCACGCCCTCGAGGAGACCTTCGAACCCTATTCCTCGGTTGTCTTACAATCGTCGATAGTTCTACTAATTCCGTTGATGATTCTCTACGCTTTTCAGAGTACCAGTACCAATCGCCGCCGAGTTCGCCGCGACTTTGAGTGACAGTTAATCTCTGACGACGACTCATTCAGCGAGCCTGAACATTTCATTGAGGCTGTGTTGCGCCCGCGAGATAATTTCCTCATCAAGTTCGATTATCTGCGCCGGATGAGGATCGCGCAGGGCTTGCAGAATGTCTTCAAGTTGAGTCATTTTCATGTATCGACACATCACACAGGTTCCAATCAGATTGATTTCGTTATCCGACTCAGCACGCACTCGATCAGCCGTCCCACATTCGGTGATCAGCATGATGTCCGGCTTACCCTCGGCTCCCAACCTCAGAGCCTCTTCCATCAGTTTCTCGCTACTCCCCACAACATCACTTTCTGCAATAACGTCGGCATCACACTCAGGATGGCTGAGTACCTTGAGTTCGATACCGTGCTCAGCTGTTCGTGAGCGCCACGAGCGAATTTTTTCACCGGTGAATGTTGCGTGAACGTAGCACTCGCCATCGTAATTGATGACTTCTTTTCGACCGGCCAAATGTTCAGTCAGATGCTTCCCCATTAGTCGGTCGGGCACAAAAATCAGTCGATCGCCAGGCAACTTCTCGCAAATACGCAGATAATTGCTGCTTGTCACACACACATCCACCTCGGCCTTGACTTCGGCACTGGTGTTGATGTAACAGGCGACCGGGACTCCCGGATAACGTGCCTTGAGGTCGCGCACATCTGCAGCGGTTATGCTGTCAGATAGGGAACATCCCGCTTCAGGAGATGGATGGAGCACTGTCTTGTGTGGGCTGACAATCTTGGCAGTCTCAGCCATGAATCGAACGCTAGAGAATAGTATCGTTTGTTGCGGAGCATCACGTGCAGCCTTGGAGAGCGAGTAACTGTCTGAGACCGAGTCAGCGACTCCGTAAACGATGTCGGGAGTTTGGTACGAATGCGCGATCAAAAAAACATCATTCGCGCGCTTGAGTTCGTTGATTTCGAGGGTCAGCGGAGCGATTGTCTTGCAGGTCTCGAGATCCCAGAGCTGACCCTGATTGATGACTTTCTGTAGTCGCTTCGCCTCAGTCTCAATCTCTTCGGCAGAGTATGACTTCGGCGTCAGTGAGCCACGAGGCAGCGGGGCAGCAGGCATCTGCATCGTCATCTGCGCTCGCTGCTGCCTCCGGTGCAACCGCTTTCAAGGCATCTCATCTCGGAGGAGCATGACAGGGGAGGGGATTGCGATGTGGAACGAGGAATCGGTTCTCCATATCGGTGCTGAGGCCACGGCAACGGCCGGAACTTGGATGGGTATCCGTGCCGTGTTGAAGAAGCGCGAGCCACGAGCCTATAGGCATCCTTCATTGGATCGAAAACTGACCCGTCAACGACTATCAGCTGAGGCTCGTATCCTCGCGCGTTTGCAGAAGATTGGATTCCCATCTCCTGCCCTATTGGATGTCGATGCTGAGGGTGGATGGCTTCTACTCTCACGAATCGAAGGACGTCCTCTCTACGAGGCGCTGCAAGATGGAAGCGCCGGTCTAGATACAGTCCGCGCCTTCGGAGCCATCATTCGTCGCCTACACGAATCGGATATCGCGCACGGCGACTTGACAACACACAATGTGATGATTGACGAGAACGGGAATCTGAACCTCATCGATTTCGGTCTCGCACGCATTGCCCCCGAAATCGAACATCTCGGCCTTGACTTACAAGTCCTCAATGAGTGCCTAACCGCCAGCCATCACACCTACGAGGGAGCGGTCGAGACCATGATCGAAGGCTATCTCTCGGCGGATTCTGGCGAATCCACAGGACTCACACAGAATCCGGCATCCGCTGTCGTCGAACGCTTCAACGCAATCCGCGGCCGCGTCCGCTACCACGCCTGAGTACAATAGACGATTGACAACCCTCAAATTTGACCCCACTGAATCGCTGAACACACCTCCGAGATGAGCAGATGAGAATCCTCTTCGCAACGGGAAACGAGAACAAAATCATCGAAGCCCGAGAGGTTCTCGAGCCACTCAAACATACTGTTGAGGGCCTCATAATCAACGGACAGCGCCCCGATTTTGACGAACCAAAACACCTCGGTCTCACTGCTGTCGCCCAAGCAAAAATCGAGCAAGCCCTCGCCCTCATTCAAGGTACTAGCCACGAGGGCAGCGCCATCTTCGTCGAGGATTCAGGAATCTTCCTCGACGCCTTCCCAGAATGGCCAGGCGCGGCATCCTCCGACGTCGAGCAAAAATTAGGCCTCGCAGGAATTATTGAGAAAGTCAACGAGGCCGGCGACCGCGGTGCCGAATACCGTGCGGTCGCGATTTTGTCTGACGGCACCAATCATTGGCAGTCAGTCGGTGTCTGCCGCGGAACAATATCCACTGAACTCCGCGGCAACCACGGCTTCGGATACGATCCAATTTTCATCCCTGATGCGGGGGACGGACGCACTTTCGGAGAACTTGAATCCCATTACAAAAACGAGATGTCCCATCGAAAACAGGCTGTAGAAGGGCTCGCAGCGCTTCTCAATCCCCCGTCAAAGTGAATAGAGACCCGCCAATGTGGTAAACGAGGGGTCGACGTGGTTTCGTACACCAGATTGTTTCTGCTGATGCTTATTGCAGTCGGAACGCCGTTGTTTCTGATCTTTCAGGGAACGATGAGCATCGGCTTACAGATAGCCTCTGGAACGGTGCTTCTTGCCTTCCTTGCAATCTACGTCTTCTCGGGACGACAACCTCTCCCTAAGTCCCCGAAAGTCCCTTCTGTGACGATTGAGGTTGAAGAAGAGCCGGATGAGCTTGATCTTCCTGCTCCGGTCGTTGAGATGGATAGCGTCAGTGACAAGCGTGAAGAGAAGATTCGTCGCAGTCGCGGGCGTGTAGCGGCTCCAGCTGCTCCTGCGATGCCAATGCCGCCTCCTGGCGCGCCTCTGCCTCCACCCGGTGTTCCGGTGCCTGCTATGCCACCTATGCCACCTATGCCTGCTGCGCCGGCGATGCCCCCACCAATGCCTGCTCCTGGTGCTCCTCCTGTGGTGGCTGGTGACGGAGAGAACGTTGCACAGCGCCTTGTCGTTGCGCGCGATGCACAGTCAGAGATGGAGTCTGAGATTGAGACCTATGTCGAGGACAGGCGGGTGAAAAGGGCAGAGATTCGAGGACGAATAGAGCGCCGTCGCCGAATGGCTCTAGCTGAACGACGAGCGGCAAAGGTTCGGATGTGGACTGAATTGGAAGATGGTGAAGATTTGGGTGCTTTGTTGAATCGAGCGGACCACGGATTGACTGTCATCGATGAACCGGAGGAACCTGATGATTCGGCTCCGCTCGGTGTCTCATACGTTAGAGTCGACGAATCGAGGATACTCAAATTGAGGATTCCACTCAGTGTTCCTGAGAAGCAGGATGAAACTCCAACAACACCTCTTCCACAGATGCCAGAAATGGGTGAGATGCCCCCAATGCCCCCGCCCCCAGGAGACTTACCACCTCCTCCTGGAATGCCCGGGATGCCACCACCACCACCGCCTCCTTCGCTGTGATATGTTGAAGCGCGGGGTTGGACTGGACCCTCTATGAGCGAGGATGTATTGCTGGTCGAGAATGTGGCCGTCGAGGGCTCGAGTCCGGCCGGTGGAGTAATTTCAGTCTGGACTTTGAACCGGCCGCAGAAACTCAATGCTCTGAATTCTGCATCGCACGATGCGTTGAGGCAGGCTTGTGCTATTGCTGAGGCTGACGACGCTGTGCGCGTCGTCGTCATCAAGGGCGCGGCACCTCTGCCCGCGCCTGAAGGAAAGCGACAGAAACCGGCGGCATTCGCCGCCGGAGCGGACATCTCCGAATTTGCTGGAAAAGACTCGGATGATGTCCGACCATTCTTCGAGAATAATGCTTGGGAGAAAGTTTGGAATCTTTCGAAGCCAACGATTGCGATGGTTGACGGCTTCGCCTTGGGTGGTGGCACTGAGCTGGCACTCTCTTGTGATCTCCGCATTGCCAGCACCCGCGCAAAGTTTGGTACACCTGAGATTAATCTAGGACTGATTCCCGGTGGTGGTGGGACTCAGAGACTCGCTGGTATGCTCGGTTATGGCAAGGCGATGGAGATGGTGATGACCGGCGACATGGTCGGCGCGGATGAGGCACTGCGGCTTGGTTTAGCCAATGATGTGGTCGAGCCGGAAGAACTTGAGGCGCGAACGATGAAAATGGCTGAGAATATTGCCAAGAAGTCGCCTTACACAATCAAGGTCGCTAAGCGGGCGGTTCGCGCTGCCCTCGATTTGCCGCTAACTGAGGGGATTCTTGCAGAGCGCTCTGAATTCGTTGCCCTATTCGATACCGAGGACAAGGAAATCGGCGTCCAAGCATTCCTCAACCGTGAAGACGCCGAATGGGTCGGCAACTAACCGTGCAAAACAGAGTCGATATGGCCGATTGGATCATCGGCTTGAGTGATGTCAATGGTCAGCCAGCCTGAGTTCTCCGCCAAGCGAAGCATCTCAGCCTGAATTTCACGTATTCGCTCGATGTGGTCGAGATAGTGCCTGACAGGCCTGCCGTTGTGTTTGCGTCTTCCCGCAATCATTCGCACATGCTCCTCAGCATCTTCCACGGCCATCACGACGCCGCACGCCGTGCCTCCAGCAGCTCTCCAGGAGTCAATGAGACCGAATGAGGGGGCGAAGTGAACTCCTTCGAGCAGGAGGTCGCCACCTCGCTTCATTTCACGCGCGATGACAGCATCAATTGCATCGCGCAGTGGCGCGATAGTAGCCTTCCAATCGTCTATCGCGCCCGACCCGCTCGGCTGAAATGAAGATCGGTGCAAGGCGGGCGATTCCTCAACAGAAACCGTTGTTCGTAGCGTTTCGCGAATCGTATCGCTTGAGACCACTTTGTCAAATTCAAGCGCGGCAGCTATCCTTGCGGTAAGCGTCGACTTGCCGACTCCGCTGGCTCCAGAAATAATCAGAAGTCGGCCGACCATCTGTACACCGAGCCGTCTCCTCAGCGTTGAATGGCCTTGATTTCAAGGAATTCCTCGAGCCCATGTATTCCGAGTTCTCGGCCGTTACCTGACAGCTTGTAGCCGCCGAATGGAGCGCTGATGTTGAACGCACCACCGTTGATGCTAACCTGACCTGTGCGCAGTGCACGAGCAACGCGCATAGCACGCTCTTCATTCCCTGACCAAACACCGCCAGACAGCCCATATTCTGAGTCATTCGCTAGAGCAATCGCCTCTTCCTCTGTCTCGTAGGTGGTGATTGTGAGGACTGGGCCGAAGATTTCCTCGCGGAAAATTGTCATCTCGGAAGTCACGTCAGCGAACACCGTTGGTTGAACGAAGAAACCACTCTCTAACCCCTCGGGCATGCCTTCTCCTCCTGCGACCAAAGTTGCTCCTTCGGACAAACCGGATGCGATGTATCCGGCGACTGACTCTTGCTGTCGCGCCGATACCATCGGCCCGCAGCGTATTGATTCGTCATTTGGGTCGCCGACCGAATATCTCTGCATAGTGGCAGTGATTACTTCGACGACTTCGTCGCGCGCGCCAGCCGGCACGATTAGTCGGCTCAGGCTGGAGCATTCTTGTCCAGAATTGTTGAAGCAGGCGTAAACAGCCATCTTGGCAGCCTTCGCGATATCCGCGTCATCGAGGATGATATTCGCGCTTTTTCCACCAAGTTCGAGGGTGACGCGCTTCACAGTGGGTGCAGCAGCCTGCGACACGCTGACTCCTGCACCAGTTGAACCGGTGAAACTGACCATATCGACTTCAGCATGTGCGGCGAGTGTCTCGCCGATATCGCGGCCGTGGCCTGAAACCAAATTGAACACACCCGCAGGCAGCCCAATTTCATGCAAAATATCCGCTAGAAGGAAGGCGTTGAGTGGGGCCTCTTTGGAGGGTTTGAGGACCATTGTGCAACCTGAAGCGAGGGCGGGTGCGACTTTGCCGATTATTTGGTGAAGTGGAAAATTCCACGGCGTAATCATTGCTACGACTCCGATCGGTTCCTTGACAATCAACGAATTGCGGACCTCCTCTTCCCACTCGAAGGATTCGAGCATTTTCGCGTACGAGCGAGAGACAACACGAGGCGTTCCGACCATCGCCATTCTGCTGTAATTGATCGGGGTGCCAACTTCTGCTGTAATTAGTTGGGCGATTTCTTCGCCGCGTTCCTTGAGCGCGGCTGAAATCGAATTCAAAACATCGATTCTTTCTTCGATACTGCTCGCCGACCAGGCGGGGAAAGCCGCGCGCGCTGCTGCAACTGCGGATTCGACATCTGCAGCGCTTCCAACCGGCACAGAACCGATGCACTGCTCGGTTGTTGGATTAACAACTTCAATCGTTCCTTCACCGCTTGCTGCGACCCACTTTCCATCGATGTAGATGCTCTCGCGCGCGTTCATGGATGGGGCAAAGCGAGGTGACTTATCAGATTCATGCAGTTCAAAAGTAGAGCCGCGACTGGGAGTTCATGAGTATGGAAGTCACACGTCATGATGGAGGCGTTGCTGTGGTCACACTGTCCGAGGCTGCTGCTAGAAACGCCTTCTCACGCTCTTCTATACACGAGATTGCAGATGTGTTGGGTGGATTGTTGGATGACCCGTCTTGCAATGGGATTGTGCTTACGGGCACGGGCCGATTCTTCTGTACTGGTGCTGATATTGACGAGTTTGCCGACTCGATTGATGATGGTTCCATCGCGGATCTCGTCGGCGAATTAACCGGAGTTTTGCATCCACTTGAGTTGCGCCTTCGCCGCTCTCCGACCGTGTTTGTCGCTGCGATGAATGGTGCTGCAGCCGGCGGTGGGCTCGGTCTCGCCTTATCTGCTGATTACCGAGTCTGCGTACCCGAAGCCCGCCTCGCCGCCGCCTTCTTTTCACTCGGCCTCTCTCCAGATGGCGGCTCGACCTGGATGCTCCCGCGTTTGGTAGGGAACCAGCGCGCTCGCCGATTCTTCTTCGACAACGAGGTCTGGACAGGTGAGCAAGCTCTCGAATTTGGAGCAGTTGACGAGGTTGTTGGAGCTGACGATTTACTTGGGCGTGCCATTGAGGTTGCAGCCAAGTGGGGCTCGTGGGCTCAAGCGAGCAGACAGGGAACCAAGCAATTGCTCGATGCCTCGACTGCGACCTTCATGGAGACTCAACTTGAGTTTGAGAAGTCCTTGATTACTGCTGCGAGTCTCACACCGGATTTTGCTGAAGGAGTCTCGGCCTTTCTCGAGAAGCGAACGCCCTCTTTTGGGCACTCGGAAGAAGAATAATCTCCAATCGACTGAGTTGGTGGCTTGAGTTGCGGCTCAGAAGATTTTGGCTGCGGTAGTGAATACCCTTGCATCAGGATAATCCGAGCAGTATTGGTAGGCGTAGGTGGTACGCACCTTACCCGAGGAATCTACGAGGAACTCTCCTGTAGACATCCAAGGATTGTCTACTAGAGGACGATCGATTGCACGCCTAGCCTCTTGGAAGTCAAGTCCGATCTCCTTCGAGTGACACCAAGTTTCCTCAGGAGCGTCATACAGTACTTGTTCCACACCAAAGTTTGCCAGCCCGTAGGCGTTGTATACAACATATTCAGGGTCGCAAAGTATCGGACAAGAAATCTCGTACTTTTCGCGATATTCAGCGGCTCTCTCCGGCTCTCCCTGGCCTATGATAACTGGAGTTATTCCAGCGGCAATATAGTCGTCGTACTCGTCGCTGAGTCTTGATGCTCTATCGAGTCCACACCCACAACCAAAGTGGCGCCAAAACATCAGAAGAGCCGGGCCATCCGACCAGAATGAGGACAATTGACGTGGGGTACCAGTATGATCGAGCAATTCGAGGTCTGGTGCGTTGGTGCCGACATCGAGGAGTTTCGATCGCTTATCTCCAGGTCCAGCAACCCAGATATCGAGCCATTCCTTCTCAGCGGCTTCAGTCAGTCCCTCAGTGTCTTCCATACCTACTTTAGGCATCTTTGTACAAAATAAAGATTTAGCCCTAACGACGTAGTCGTAGAACACCAATGATGATGGCAAGAATGCAGGATAAGGCTGCGATATTTGCGAAAACCATCGCCATAGACTCGATGACTATTCCATAGAATAACCACATCGTCAGAGAGGCTGAAACCAGAGAGAAAGTCGGTAACGAAATTCCCTCATGCTTGCCCTCAGACCAGACTTTGCGAATCTGTGGGAACCATGCGATTACACCGAGAAATCCCGCTGCGACGCCAATCGCTTCAACCCAGAGTGGAATCGTCGTCGCCAATTCCCGACACCTCACAATGGCAGGTCATCGCGCTCGGCCTTCTCGCCGTCAGACCAATCGTATAGACCACGAGCTGTTTTCTTTCCGAGGCTGCCCTCGGCGACAAGCGCCTCGAGCAGAGGATGAGGCCGATACGAATCATCATCAAAGGCTTCAGCCAAATTATTCAGAATGTCGCGACGAACATCTAGCCCAACCAAGTCGCTAAGTTCGAGCGGTCCCATTGGATGTCGATATCCTAACCTCATTGCA
>Ga0208765_1000672_pt1 | contig 22340 bp, 17 predicted proteins | sample ETNtaG_2_FD_185783 | JGI IMG/M metagenome (GOLD analysis project Ga0208765, IMG submission 185783) | Marine microbial and viral communities from oxygen minimum zone, Eastern Pacific Ocean - ETNP201406SV203 (SPAdes) (version 2) | ecosystem: Environmental > Aquatic > Marine > Oceanic ...
GATATGCTTGGTTTTAAAGTGATGAAAAAATTTGGCTATCCGCTGGTATTTGACGTGACTCATTCTCTGCAGATCCCTGGCGGACTGGGCAACTCAGCTTCAGGACGAAGGGAATCCATACTTGAAGTGGGATTGGCAGGCTTGTCTCAAAAAATTGCAGGTCTGTTTCTGGAGGCACATCCAGACCCTGACAAAGCACTTTGCGACGGGCCCAGCGCCCTGAGGCTGGATCAGCTTGAACCCTTCTTGGAACAGATGAAGGCAGTTGATGAACTGGTGAAGTCGTTTGAAACACTGGATACAGCATGAAAAAATACAAATTAAAAGGAATAAATGTCAAAGGAATATCATGGAAGCTGCCACTGTGGTGCCGTCAGATTTATATATTCAGGTGAGGAAATTCGAAAGGGAGTTTACTGTAATTGTTCAATTTGCGTGCGCAAAGGCGCCTTGATGAACACAGAGCCCATTTCTCCTGCAAACTTAATAATTGAAGCGGAAGATGATGTTTTGGGTCTTTATGAATTCGGTACGAAAACTGCCAAGCACCATTTCTGCAAACGCTGTGGAATATATACTTTCCACCAGACCCGAAGCCAGCCCGGATTTTACCGAATTAATATAGGCTGTATAGAAGGGATAGACCCATTCTCCCTGGAGACGGATCTTTTCGACGGTAAAAATTTGCTCTGATTATTCTGATTCCATTTTCCTTATAAGCGAGCGCGCCTTATGCTGCCAATATGCCACAGGAAAATTTTGTCTGAGAAATTTATGTAATGCTTCATTGGCCTCCATGTTGCGCCCCTGCTGTTTGTACAATTGGGCCAACACAAAATTGCTGAAAGGATAGACTCCCGGGAATTCCTGCTGCAGTTCCATCAGGTCCCGAATCCCCCCTTCATATTCGTCATGCTCCGGACTGTATTTCAGAAGTGACTCATATGCATCATATGCACTTTTATAAGTACCCTGTTTAATGTAAGCAATTCCCATGTTCATGCGTGCATAATTTAATTCCGGGTTCATAGCCAATGCCTTCAGGCTGTTATCAACAGAAGAGGCATAATCTCCAAGCAAATAGTAACCCCAGCCTAAATTACCATATAAATAAGGATCCTCACCATAACGCAGTGCGTTTTCATAAGATTCAATTGAATTTCGGACATCTTTCAAAACATACTGTGCAAGACCATCAGGCTGAAGCTTATAACCTTTATAGTAATGAACTGTACCTAAATCCTGATAAAATTGCTCTATCTGTTCAGAAGATTCTGCATAATAAAGCCCTTCTTTCAAAGTAGTAAGTGCTTCATCATATTCACGTGCTTCAAAAAGTCCCCTGCCTGTCAAGGCATAATAATCTGTGGGACCTCCCTTGAAATGAGGACTTCGGGCAAGCTCCAGCCAGCGCTTCAATTTTTCCTGAATCTTATCAACTGGGACTTCTTTTTCTCTTTCAAAAAGATTTTTAAATTTTTGCTTGAGCAATGGCCACAATTCCTCTGCTCCAAAACGACGGCTCAATGAGTGTTTCACCGGACGTCCTGTATCCCACCACTCATCCCAGAATGAAAGCTCCCCTGCAGAAGAACGTAAAGTTGTAAATTGAAATAGTTCAGGCTCTCTTTCAAACAAAGAAAAAATTATCACATAGAAACTTACCCCCACAATTAAAATTGATCCAACTGTTTGCAGACGTAATCTTTTTAAATTTAGAGAAACTGATTCCGATGGCTTGGTGACTTCTCTGTTTCCGGAAAGATTATCCGCTTTTTTCCAGGCCAGTTCTGCAGCCTGTTTTTGATTCACATTAAAAAAACGGTTTCCAAGGCGGTAGAATTGTTCTGCAAGTACATCTCCCGTTGCAGAACACTTTTGCAGTATTTTTTGAGCATCACTGTAATTTCCTGAATTTACTGTTTCCTCAGAAACAATGGATTCATCAAGATTAGAAGTCTTAAACTCAGGTGGTTGTTTAATGTTCCGTCTCATATTGAGTTTTCCATTCATCGTAGCTTATGCCTTCAAGACGGGCATTACTTTTTCGGTGCGTAGTGACTAAATACTTTGTTATGAAGTAACTGATTATGGAAAATGGGACTGCATAGACAAAACCTCCTATAACCATTGGCCAGCCAAGTTCAACCAGCAGGAAACTTGTGCCTTCGGTAATTTGGTCCATCAGATCTCCTGTTTTGGAAATTCTTCCTAGTGATTCGGCAAAATGTTGGTAAGAAAGTCCATGCTGAACGTCAAACACCATGTAACCAGTGACTAAAAATAAATAATACATCGGCACCATTGTCAAAGGGTTGGAAATCCATACCATAGCTACCCCCACCGGCAAGTTGAAATGCCTGCCGAATACATAACGGTAGATAGTCCAGACGATTGCCACAAGATACATCTGCACTCCAACTGTGGGAGTTAAGCCCATGAAAATACCTACAGCAACTCCAAGACTTACCTCTGATACAGGTGCCCTTGAATGCAAAACAGGGGTGATAAATTTTTCCCTGATATACTTAGCTATTTTTTTTTTCATTCTACCATTTACCCTGGTTTTTCATAGAAGCCCAAGGCTCTTTAATAGGTAGCGCATCTCCATTTTGCAGTAATTCAATTGATATTTGATCTGGACTTCGTATAAAAGCCATTCTGCCGTCCCTTGGCGGACGTAGAATTGTTACACCATTCATGCTCAATTTCTCACAAAAATCATATATATTATCAACTCCGTATGCAACGTGTCCAAAATTATCACCTCCACTGTAGGGTTCAGATTTTCTCCAATTGTACGTCAATTCCAGAGGAGGATCATTTTCATCAGCGGCAACAAAAACAAGGGTGTATTCCCCTTCAGGAACCTCCTTGCGCCTGACTTCTTTCATCCCAAGTTTGTTGATGAAAAAATCCAGTGCAATATCCAGGTTTTGAACACGTATCATGGTATGCAAATATTTCATTCTGACCTATTAATTATGATTGTTTTCCAGACCAGCTGGCACAGTATATTTTCTTGCTCAAGTGCGTCAATTATTACCTGCACATTCACCTTAATGCAAGCTTGGGATGATGTCCCTTCAAGAATCTCAAATTTCAATGCAGGTTTGGATTCAACAAATGTTTGATAAGCAGCATCATGTTTACAATAATTAATTCAGCATGTGTAAAACCCTATTTTTTAAGCATTTTAATTCTCCAAAATACATTTTAAGTATTTGAAACACGGAAATACCAAACTTGCACATGGTTAATGTTATGTATAAATTGACACGTGGAAAGCTTTAATAATAAAGTCTTCAAAAAAGGGCTGACATTAAAATTAAATGCCGTTAAAGCACGCAACTTTCATTTAAAAATTCAACATCCTTTTTTAGATTAAATCTATGAAATTTAATTATCCCGGTCTTAGTGATAAGGCAGTTGCTGAATCACGAGAAACTTACGGTGCAAATGTTGTTACAACTCAGGAATCTGAGAACTTTCTTGATAAACTGCTTAAAAACTTGAAAGACCCGATCATCGTCATTTTGATTGTTGCCTTGGGTGTCACTGTATTTTTGGCTATTTTGGGATTTGCTCCTTGGTATGAAGGATTGGGAATAGCAATAGCTGTAGTGATGGCCACCTTGATTGCCAGTTGGTCTGAATACAGCAATGAAAATGAGTTCCAGCGACTGCTAGAAGAAGCTTCTAAAGTCAAGGTTAAGGTTTTCCGAAATAACACATTAACTGAAATACCCATTGATGATTTGGTTGTTAACGATTTGCTTCTATTACAGCCCGGAGATACGGTCCCTGCAGATGGTTATTTGCTGACTGGTGATCTTGAGTTAAATGAATCTGCCCTCACAGGGGAATCAGAAACCGTTAAAAAAACCGGAGCTGATGATGACCATCATGCTGAAGCTGAAGAGAAGTATAAAATGTCACGTGCAGCACTTGTTGTTGACGGAGAAGCAGTAATGAAGGTAATGGAGGTCGGAGACAAAACCAAGTATGGCGCGACTCTCAAAGAATTGACTAACGCGGAAACTCGCCCATCTCCACTGCAGGAAAAATTAGTTGATCTTGGTAAGCAAATAAGCCGTTTTGGTTACATCGGATCCATTTTCATTGCTCTTTCTTACATGTTTAATCACATATTTCTTGAAGCAGGTGGATGGGATATTTATTTCAGTAAACCTACCGGTGAGATAGTTTATAATCTGGTAACTGCAATCATACTGGCAATCATTATAATCGTTGTTGCGGTTCCGGAAGGTCTGCCGATGATGATCGCGGTTGTACTTTCACTGAATATGCGCAAACTCCTTAATGCAAAAGTGCTGGTGCGTAAACTCCTTGGCATTGAAACTTCCGGAAGTTTGACAGTACTTTTCACTGATAAAACCGGAACATTGACACAAGGGGAATTAACTGTCTCTGAATTTCTGGGAGGAGACGGGAACCATTTCCTGAATTATCAGGACATTCCGGAGACTTTGCGTGAAACTATGGCATTTGCTATACGTAACAATACTCCTGCCATTATTGACTCGCAGGATCCTGAAAATCTAAAAATAGTTGGAGCCAACCCCACCGGAATTGCATTGTTGAGATTCCTTGGATCAGATGCGGCTGTGAAGGACGATGTTATAATGGAAAAAAATATTCCATTTCAAAGTGCAAACAAATTTTCTGCGAGCCAGATTGAAGGTGAACAAAATATAACACTTGTCAAAGGGGCGGCTGAAATAGTGCTTGCGGGGTGTACGCATTGCCTTAATCAAAAAGGTGAAAAAGTAAAACTTGATGCAACAAAACTCGAAGAGGAAATGCGTGGACTCTCCGAACGTGCAATGCGCCTGATTGGCTTGGCAATTACAGATAAAAGTTTAGAGGAAGATAATGTGCTTCCTTCAGAACTAACTCTAGTTGGAGTTTTTGGTCTGCGTGATGACATGCGCAAGGAATCGCTCCAGGCAGTGGAAACTGCCCGGAAAGCAGGGATCCAAGTGGTAATGATTACCGGTGACGCAAAAGACACTGCTCAGGCAATTGCCAGAGAAGTAGGTATACTGGAAACCGAAAAAGGACTAATCCTCACTTCCACACAGCTTAGTGAATTCTCTGATCAGGAAATAAAAAATATTCTTCCGGATTTAAGAGTTGTGGCTCGCGCACTTCCTACAGATAAAAGCCGTCTGGTTAAACTGGCCAAATCTATGGACTGGGTTGTCGGCATGACTGGAGACGGAGTTAATGATGCCCCCGCAGTGAAAAACGCAGACGTTGGTTTTTCAATGGGCAATGGTACTGACATGACTAAGGAATCCAGCGATATTGTTATTCTGGATAATAATTTTAACTCCCTTACAAATGCTGTCCGTTACGGCAGGACACTGCTCAAATCAATCAGAAAATTTTTAATATTTCAGCTGACTGTAAATGTTGCCGCAGTTCTGGTGGCCTTTTTAGGCCCTTTTTTTGGTACAGATCTCCCACTCACAATGACTCAACTATTATGGATCAATATCGTGATGGATACTCTGGCTGCTTTTGCTTTTTCCGGAGAAGCAGCTTTGAGGCGCTATATGAATGAAAAACCAATTCCCAAGGGAGAATCACTTATCACCGGTGATATGTGGTCAGCAATTTTGGTTGACGGATTTTTGATGGCAGCGCTATGCCTGTATTTTCTAAACTCGGATTTTGTTGCGGGATTGTTTGTATGCGATGCCACACGCTGTGCTGACCCTGAGGTAAATATAGTGCTTCTTACTGGATTCTTCTGTTTCTTTGTTTTTATCAATAATTTTAACAAATTTAATGCACGAACTGAAAGTCTGAATCTATTTGAGCACATAACAGAAAATCGCAACTTTCTAATTGTGGTATTGCTTATTTTCCTGCTGCAAACCACGTTTACTTATTATGGAGGAGAAGTGCTGAGGACAGTCAGTCTAACTTTAGTGGAGTGGGGTTATGTGCTGGCTTTTGCCTTCATAATCATTCCACTCGATCTTGCGCGTAAATTTTTGCGCAATCTATTTTTTGGCAATCCAGTGGTACAGGAAAATTATTAAACCCAAAAACAAGAAGATGACTGAGCGATTCACTTGATTCTGGATTGTGCCTTATAATCTTTCACCTGATTAAGTCTGAAAGTTTTTGTCAGTAGTAAATGGCTGTTATTTTTGGAGATCAGGACAAAAAGCAAAACTCGAATTTAGAACAGCAAAAACAGCACCTTTTCCGTTACTGGAAAAACAGCAGAATGATCACCAGTGACCCGGTGCTGAAGGCATTTCTGACAGTACCTCGGGAACTTTTTGTCGACCATTCTTATCGTGACCAGTCCTATGCTGACCACCCTCTCCCGATTGGCTGCGAGCAGACAATTTCACAGCCGACTACCGTAATGCTGATGCTCCAGCTACTCAAAGTACTTCCAGGACAAAGGGTGCTGGAAATCGGTGCGGGGAGCGGATACAATGCGGCTTTGCTGGCAGAACTTTCAGGTTTAGTCGTCACTGTAGAACGTCATAAGCAGCTTGTCAAAATTGCCCAGGAAAACCTTAAACAAGCAGGTTATGAGGATATAATTGTAGTAAATGGAGATGGTAGGCAGGGTTATGCCTCAGAAGGGCCTTATGATAGGATTATGGTCACTGCCGCAGCACACCAGGTACCGCAAAAATTGAAAGATCAGCTTTCAATTGGAGGACTGCTGGTTGCCCCTATCGGAGCGACTTATGGCTGCGAAATGCTGACTCTTAAGAAAATTTCCTCCGAGAATTTCCAAACCAGCAGTCATGGCCTTTTTTCATTTGTGCCACTGGTATGAAAAAATGCTGTATAGACAGACCCGCGCAAACATGAAGTTCATTCCAAAGTCCCTCATGGATCGAGCTCTTTCACTGCTTGATTTTTTCTTTTCAATTTTATTTTTGTAGCAGACTATATTTGTATTGGGTTAGCAGAAGACCCATAAAAAAAATTTTCTCCAAAACTAATTAGTCCATTTCCCAGATGATATGAAGCGTATTTAGGCAGGTCTTTTCCTATTCAAGCAGGATTTACATAGATTAAAGATCAAATCAATTTATACATTTCAAAGCCTTTCTTTAATTTTTCAGATTGTATTCAAATTTGATCTTGATCAATATACAAATTCCTGTAAAATTCCTTCCCACTTAAAGATTTAAAGTCGAAGTTCTCAGTTTTTGAAATCTAATAAAGGATTTAAGTAAAATCGGGTTTGTACTATTCCCCGAATTTTGCATCAAGTCAGAATTTGCTAATAAAGATTGTTACTTAAAAGTAGTAACAAAAAAAATTTAATTATTAATGGAGTACTCATGCCAAGTTTTGTGATAACTGAAAAATGTGACGGATGCCAAGGACAGGATAAAACTGCCTGCATGTACATTTGTCCTCATGATTTGATGGCACTGAAAAAAGTGGTCGATAAAGATACCAATGAAGTCAGTATGAAGGGTGTTAATCAGGAACCGGTGCAGTGTTGGGAGTGTTACAGCTGTGTTAAAATGTGTCCCCAGCAGGCTATCGAAATCCGCTGTTATGCCGATTTTGCTCCACTTGGAGGTTCAGTCTTTCCAATGCCTGGATCTGACAGCATCATGTGGACCATCAAATTCCGTAACGGAGAAATTAAGCGTTTTAAATTCCCCACACGTACAGTCAATCCTGGAGAAGTCGATATTTTTGCAGGTGAAGGTGAAGCACAGGCAGATATTTCAAGAGTCAAAGAACAGGGATTTTTCACTCACCAGTCTAAAGAGAGAGCACTTCCTGTTCCCGCATAATCAACGCCTACCATTCAAAGAAATTTTTTAAACTAAAGAGGCTAACTTGGAACCTAAAGTAAATAATTTTGAATTTTCCGAAAAACCGGAAATAGCTGTACATGAAACGGATATCCTTCTCATTGGGGGTGGAATGGCTGCCTGCGGTTCTGCTTTCGAGGCTGATCGCTGGGCAACTCCGCAGGGATTGAGAATAACCATGGTTGACAAAGCTGCAACAGACCGTAGCGGTGCTGTAGCTATGGGCCTTTCCGCAATCAATACCTATGTCGGTCAGGAAAACACACCAGAGGATTATGTCCGCTATGTGAGAAACGATCTTATGGGCATTATCAGGGAGGATCTGGTGTTTGACCTTGGTAGGCTGGTTGACGACTCTGTCCATCTTTTCGAGGACTGGGGACTACCGATCTGGAAAACAGATGAAGAAGGACGTTCAGTTGATGGGCATACATCAAAGAGAAATGAAATGCCTTCCTTAAGAGATGGAGGTAAGCCGGTTCGTTCAGGAAGATGGCAGGTAATGATCAACGGTGAATCATACAAAAAGGTGATTGCCGAAGCAGGAAAAGCCGCACTTGCTAACAACCGCAAGCACACCGGAGTAGATCAAAATCATTTTGAACGAGTTTTCATAGTCAAGCTACTGAGTGACAAGGATGATCCCACAAGAATCGCCGGAGCAGCTGGATTCAGCGTAAGAGAGAAAAAACTCTATGTCTTTAAGTGCAAGACAGCACTGCTTGCTGCAGGTGGATGCGTTAACGTTTTTAAAACACGCGCTACAGGAGAAGGACAAGGCAGGGCCTGGTTCCCTGTCTGGAACAGTGGTTCCACCTATGCCATGGCAGCAGAAATCGGTGCGGAGTTGACAATGATGGAAAACAGGTTTGTACCGGCTCGATTCAAAGATGGTTATGGACCGGTAGGTGCTTGGTTCCTTCTTTTCAAAGCAAAAGCTACAAACGCACTAGGGGAGGATTATCAAGAAAAAAATAAGGAAGAAAGCAGGAAACTGTATGGCGACTATGTTGACTCGATGGGAACCTGCATGCGCAACCACATGATGATGATTGATATGAAAGCTGGATTGGGTCCTATAAAAATTCATACTGACGTTGCTTTGCAGAAACTTTCTGAAACCATGTCCAAAAAGGAAATCAGACATCTTGAGTCTGAGGCGTGGGAAGATTTCCTTGACATGACTATCACCCAGGCAGGCGTCTGGGCCGCTAACAATATGGCACCTGAAAAAGTCCCCTCGGAACTTATGCCCTCAGAGCCTTATCTGCTAGGATCTCATGCAGGATGTGCTGGACTATGGACCAGCGGACCAGGGGATTTTGGTCCGGAAGAGTGGCACTGGGGTTATAACCGAATGACTACTGTAACCGGTTTGTTTACTGCTGGTGATGGTGTTGGAGCTTCCGGACACAAGTTTTCATCAGGTTCCCATACTGAAGGCAGAATTGCAGGCAAAATGATGACTTCCTATTGTCTGGACCACAAGGACCAGACAGTGAATTACGCAGAGGATCCTGAAGAACTTGCAAAAGAGATCTTCATGCCAATGGAGACCTGGGGCAAATACAGCGGATATACCACAGACCCTGACATTAATCCGCATTATATTCGCCCAGCCATGCTTCAGCAGAGGCTGCAGAAACTTATGGACGAATACGTCGGTGGTGTCGGCACATGGTATATGACCAGTAAATACATGCTTGAAGAAGGTTTCTATTACATGAAAATGCTCAAGGAAGACTCATACCACATGTGTGCAGAAAACCTGCATGAGTTGCTGCGAGCGTGGGAAAACTTTCATCGTATTCTCGCCGGAGAAGCCCATGCCAGGCACATACATTTCCGTGAAGAAACAAGATATCCCGGATACTATTACCGTGGTGACCATATGGCAATAGACGATGAAAACTGGAAATGTTTTGTTAATTCTACATATGACAAGGCAACTGGTGAATGGAAAATTTTCAAAAAGGATTATCAGCAGCTTGTCGCCTGATTAATTGTAAACAGGATAAGCTTCAACTTCTTCAGTTTCTTTCTGAACTGATTTTCGCTAATTCCCGTAATTCATTTTCATTCTAATGCCCAAGTTCGTAATTTCCGGGGAAATGTTCATCAGAATATTTCTGTTTTGTATTTCTAAAGTAAAAAATCGGGATTATGTCCTTAATTATTTAGAAACTAATTTTAATTCATCTGCATTTTGATTAAAGAGCGTGGGAAAATACTTGTAATTGGTGGTGGAATAAGCGGCATTACAACTGCACTTGAAGCTTCGGAAATTGGCCAAGATGTGGTCCTGGTTGAAAAGTCGCCAACTCTGGGAGGCAGGGTTTCCGGGTTCCATCAGTATTTCCCTAAATTATGTCCTCCTACCTGTGGACTGGAAATTAATTACAGACGTCTGCGGGCAAATCCGCATATTCAAATCCACACAAATTCAGAAGTCCTTTCTCTATCCGGAGACGCAGGAAATTTCAAAGTAAAGATCCGTAAGAATCCCACCTTTGTGAATGAGAAATGTGTGGCATGCGATCACTGCACTGCTGTTTGTCCCTCTGAGCGCTTCAATGATTTCAATGAAGGAATGGACAAAACAAAAGCAATTTTCCTTCCCAACAATATGGCATATCCGCCTAGGTATGTTGTTGACCGCCCTGCGTGCGAACCAGGCTGCTCCAAATGTGTGGAAGCCTGCAAATACGGAGCAATTGATCTTGACATGCAGGTCGAGGAAATTGAAATTCAGGTGGCTTCAGTAGTAATTGCCACAGGCTGGAAACCCTATGATGCTAAGAAGCTCAAGAATATGGGGTTTTCCAGTGTCCCGAATGTCATAAACAACATCATGATGGAACGCATCTCCTCTGTAAGTGGCCCCACCAAGGGCAAGATACTGCGTCCCTCTGACCAGAAACCGGTGGAAAGTATAGCATTTGTTCAGTGCGCCGGATCAAGAGACGAAAATCATCTGCCTTACTGTTCTTCAATATGCTGCCTTGGTTCCCTGAAACATGCCAATTATGTGCTGGAACAAAATCCGGAAGCTAAAATTTATATATTTTACATCGATATACGTACTCCGGGAAAGTACGAAGATTTTGTGGCCAAAGTGCAGACAAAACCAAATGTTAACATGATCAAAGGCAAAGTTGCTAAAATCATTGCCGGAGAAAATGGTGGGGTTTTAGTTGAAGCAGAAAACATTCTCAACCTGGAAAAAGTTCGGCTTGATGTGGACATGGTGGTACTTGCGACAGGAATGGAGCCGAACCTCAAAGGACAGGAGGGTATTGCAGGAATAGAACTGGATGAAAATGGGTTTGTTCCCATGGAATTGCAACAGCAGGGTATATTTTCAACTGGTGTGGCCAAATGGCCTGCAGATGTCAACAGTTCCATCCAGGATTCGACTGGGGCTGCATTGAAGGCAATTCAAACCAGCATAGGAAATTGAACAATGGATAGCAAGACTGGCGTTTATATTTGTTCCGGGTGTGACATTGACCAGGCGATGGATGTGGAAGAGCTTGCCAAAGTAGCTACCAAAGAATGTAAAGTCCCTGTCAGTAAGACGCATCCTGTCCTCTGCAGTGAAGAAGGTGTAAAGCTCTTGCATGAAGATCGGGAAAAAGAGGGTGTAAACCGATTTATGATTGCAGCCTGCTCACAGCGTTTTCATGAAACAACTTTTGATATGGGTGAAGATAATATAGTGGTGCGCGCACCAATCCGGGAGTATGTTGCATGGACACAAAAAACTAGAGACGAATCAGGAGAGGTTGATGAAGACACGCAGCTTGCAGGCGAGGAATACATTCAAATGTACACTGCCAAGCTCAAAAAACATGGTATTCCGCAGCCCTTTGAACAGGACACCTCAAAAAAACTTCTCGTGATTGGCGGAGGAGTTAGCGGAATGACTGCCGCAACAGAAGCTGCGAATGCAGGATATTCAGTGGATCTGGTGGAAAAAAAGGGGCATTTGGGTGGCTTCTGCCTTGATGAACACAAGCTGATTCCTTCCAAGGCTCCCTTCAGCGAACCGGAGAACAATTATGTTTCAGCCATAGTTTCAACGGTTGAGGAAAACAAACTTATTAAAGTTCACACCTCTTCATTCGTGAATTCCATTTCCGGACAGCCGGGGGAATTTCAGGTTAAACTGAACCAGCAAGGCAAAACAGAAAAATTCAAGTGCGGCGCTGTGATCATGGCAACCGGGTCTCAACCTTATGATACTGCAAAACTTTCTCATTTGGGCATACAGTACGACAATGTGGTCAGCAGTGCAGAATTTGAGCAGATGGCAAAATCTGGAAACATCGTGCGCAAAGATGGTAAGCCTGCCCTCAACGTAGGATTCATTCAATGTGCCGGTTCCAGGACTCCGGATCATCTCCCCTATTGTTCCGGAACCTGCTGCATGGATTCACTCAAGCAGGCCGCCTATATCAGGGAACAGAATCCTGAGGCAAAGGCACACATAATTTACCGAGATATACGTACCCCTGGACTTTACGAAAATTTTTATCGCAGTCGTCAGGACGATCCAGGAGTTTTCCTGACACAGGGAGACGTAGTTGGTGTAAAGGAAACGACAGATAAGAAAATTGCCGTTGAAGTGGATAATACTCTTTTTGGAGAACCAGTGAACTTTGAAATGGACTTGCTGGTGTTGGCGGTGGGACAGGTGCCTTCCACACTGAGCGGTGAATCTGCCCTTAATCTTGAATATCGCCAAGGCCCGGACCTGCCGGAACTGAAATACGGATATCCTGATTCGCACTTTATCTGTTTTCCTTATGAAACACGACGAACAGGAATTTATGCTGTTGGTTCCGTACGGCAGCCGATGGATATTAATGACGCCAAGCTTGATGCCACTGGAGCGGCACTGAAGGCTATTCAGTCCATGGAACTCACTGATCAGGGAAAAACTGTTCATCCGCGTGTGGGAGACCAGACTTTTCCCGAATTCGCGCTTGACCGCTGTACTTCATGCAAGCGATGCACAGAGGAGTGTCCGTTTGGAGTATTGGAAGAAGATGAAAAAGGAACTCCTTTCCCAAATGCGGCTCGCTGCAGAAGTTGCGGTGTATGTATGGGATCATGTCCGGTTCAAATCATTTCATTCAAGGATTCCAGTCCTACAATTTTTAAGGAAATGATGACCAGTTTTGAGATGCCGGATGAATTTGATGAAAAACCCAGGATCTTGATTTTTGCCTGTGAGAACGATGCCCTTCCTGTTTTTGACATGGCAGCCATGAATCGTTTGAAAATAAACACAAACGTGAGGATCATGCCAATGCGCTGTCTTGGAGGTCTAAATTTAATTTATGTAACTGATGCCTTGTCCCATGGGTACGACGGAATCATGTTTATGGGGTGTGCTTATGGTGATGATTATCAGTGCCACTTTGTCAATGGAAGTGAGTTGGCTCACACTCGTTTGGGTAAAGTACAGGAAACCATTGGACGGCTGAATTTAGAATCGGAGCGAGTCAGGCAATACGCAATCAGCATGAATGACTATGAACGCCTGCCCAAAATAATTGATGATTTTGTGGAGGAACTGGAAGATTTCGGACCGAATCCGTTCAAGGGAATGTGATTTTCACCTTTGAAAATGAAAATTATATGGCTATATTTTCCTCGTATGGAACGAATTAAAATAAGAAAAATAAGATGACAGGACGAGTAACAATTGATGCTGACCTGAATTTTGTACAGGGACTGATCCACCATGGAGGAGCGGACCTGAAAAAATGCTATCAGTGTTCCACCTGCACTGTTGCATGTCCATTGACCCCGGACGAGGCTCCTTTCCCACGTAAAGAGATGCTTTGGGCACAGTGGGGTATGAAGGATAAGCTGGTCAGGGACATGGACTTATGGCTTTGCCATAACTGCAACGACTGTACAGATCTATGTCCACGGGGAGCAAAACCGGGGGAAGTCATGTCTGCCTTGAGGAATCAGACAATTGAACACTACTCATACCCTTCATCAATTTCCCGTGCGGCAAGAACTTTGAAAGGGAATGTAATTTTGTTTCTAATTCCGATGTTCTTAATTGCACTCGTGATAGTTCTTAATAATATCGGCGACAACTTTGCATTTTTAACAGCAAAACCCATTGTGTATGCCAACATGCTGCCTGTTGAATTAATAGACCTGTTGTTTTTGCCTGCCGTATTCTTTGCAATCTTTAATGCTTACAAGGCAATGAGCAGCTTTATTAAAGGGCTGAAAGAACAGTATCCGCCACAAGAAGATGGAGAATCATTATTGTTGGCCATTAAAGGCACAATTAAGGATGTACTCTCACATGTAGAATTTAAAAAGTGCAGTACAAACAAAGGCAGAAATTTTTCCCATAAACTGATGATGTATGGATTCATAGGACTGTTCATCACAACAAATTCTGTTTTCGTGCTCCATTGGCTGCACGAGTTTGGTTTTGATGTTCAAACAACACCACTGCCTTTTTTTCATCCGGTAAAAATTCTTGGAAATGTAAGTTCTATTGCCGCATTCGCGGGAATTTACCTGATAATTCGTGACCGTGTGAAAAATTCAGGTCAAACAATTTTGACTTTGTTTGACTGGATGTTCATTGGAAACATGTTCCTGACAGTAGTAACTGGAATATTGTGTCAGGTGTTCCGTGTGGGAGATCATGCTTACCTTTCATTCATTACTTACTATATCCATTTAGTACAGGTTTTTTATCTGCTTGTTTACGCTCCTCAAACAAAATTTGGTCATATCTTTTACCGTCCTGCAGCAATGATCTATTCCAGATATTCAGGCAGGAACAAGGATATCTTCAGAAACTTGTAAGCCTTCAGGTCCTAGTTTCTTACAGATTTTGCATGATTGATCCTTACAGCTCACAAGTCCTCCAACCTCTGCACATACAGAATCAGTCACACAGTAATTTCCTTCTTGATCAGGCCAAGAAAATTCCATCCATCGTTATTTCATCTGCTGCCGCGGCAAATGCCGTAATGCTGGGAGGGGGTTATTTTACTCCCTTGAAAGGCTTTATGGACCATGCTGATGTTTTAAACGTTTCCAAAAAAATGCGTTTGACTTCCGGATTGTTCTGGCCAACCCCGGTTGTCAACATGGTGCGGGAAGATTCTCTTACAGAGGAAATAAAATCTGCCAGTAAAATCGCCCTGCTAGATCCAAATGTTGAGGGGCACCCTGTGATCGCCGTTCAGTCTGTGGATAAGATTGAAAAAATGACTGATCAACAGGTCAGTGAAATATCAGAACAAGTTTATGGAACAACAGACAGTAAACATCCTGGAGTTGCGTCATTTATAGCGGCAGGCAACACCCTGATTTCAGGCACGATTGAGGTCCTCAACTATTCTTATTTTGAAACAGAATTCCCTGATACTTTCAGAACTGCTGTTGAAATAAGAGATGAAATAAAAAAGAGAGGCTGGGAGACTGTGATTGCTTTTCAAACGCGCAACCCCATGCATCGTGCTCATGAAGAACTTTGCAGAATTGCTCAAAAACAGTTGAGCGCGGATGGAATCCTGGTACATATGCTGCTGGGCAAGCTCAAGGAAGGAGACATACCCGCTGATATACGCAATGCTTCGATTCGCAAAATGGTAGAACTGTACTTTCCGGAGAACACTGTAATGGTTACCGGATACGGATTTGACATGCTTTATGCCGGACCAAGAGAAGCACTTTTGCACGCCATTTTCCGTCAAAACGCCGGCTGCTCACACCTGATTGTTGGAAGGGACCATGCAGGTGTAGGAGATTATTATGGTGCATTTGATTCCCAAACCATATTCGACAGCATACCTGAGGAAACATTGCAAATTGAGATATTTCGAGGGGATCACACAGTGTGGTGTTTTAAATGCGGAGAGGTTGTGATGATGAAAGATTGTCCTCATGATAAGGAGGATTATCTCCTGCTTTCAGGCACAAGGGTTCGTGAAATTCTCTCCGAAGGTAAAGAACTTCCTCCTGAATTTTCTCGCCCGGAAGTTGCTAAAATTTTATCTGAATACTACCAGACTTTATAAAATCCTCTGATTATTTTTTTAGATCATGTTAAAGAATACACAGGCTCTATACCCTGAGAATCCAAGTATGCCTGTGAAATTTGTTGCTGGAGGCGCACTGCTGTTTCTCGATCTGCATCTGCATGCTCTTTTTCTGACATACGCTCAAAAACTTCGCTGCGACTGAAATATGCTGAAGGGTAGTGCGGATCCAATTCCACAGCTTTATTCAGGTCCTGAAGGGCGGATTCATTTTGCTGAAGTCCGAGCCAAGCATTGCCCCTTCCGCAGTACAACCTAGCGCTGTCGGGCTTCAGGTCAATTCCTTTTGTAAAATCATGAAGTGCCTTCTGATACTCTTTCATGGTATAATAAGCTGTACCTCTGCTGTATAAAGCAACCATGTTCTCCGGATCGATATTCAATACTTCCGAAAACAATTCAATGCTTTCATCTGTTCTTTTCTGTATTAGCGCCTCCTTTGCGGAAACCAGTATGTCTTCGATCTTTTCCATTTTATAAATTTGTTTACTTTTGCATATGAGTTTTTCAGAAATAGTAGCAAATGCTTCAGATCATAGTGAGGCAAAACAAAAAAATTTCAATCTAAAGCCGATCACTCCTGAAGGAATTTTTTCTTTTGCCTGTCATCCCGGGGTATCTTGCTTTAACCGCTGCTGCCACGAAATTGACGTAATACTTACACCTGTGGACATCCTGAAAATGAAAACTGAGCTCAACATGAGTTCAGATAAGTTTCTCACACAATATACAACTATGCAGAAAATGAAGGGAACAGGCATACCTCTGGTTAAGCTATTGATGAGAGAAAACACAAATGGGGCCTGTATTTTTCTCGATCAAAAAAAAGGCTGCTCCATTTATCATACCCGACCATTGGTTTGCAGAAGTTATCCCCTTGGTCTTGCCTCTCTTGATCCGAGACAGTCAGAAACTCAAGGAGAAGGTCAGCCAACAGAAGCACGCTTCATCATTCGGGAAGACATCTGCATGGGACACCGCGAACCCAAAACCTGGACGCTTAAAGATTGGATGAAAGATCAGGAAACAATCGGGTTGGAAAAAGATAATAAGGATTGGCTGGATATTGTGGCAAGATTGAAAGCCATGAAGTTTGGCGAAAACCAGCAGCATGAAATCAGCCTTTTTATTATGGCCAGTTATGACATCGATACATTTTCAAGATTTGTCTTTGAAAGTTCTATGCTGAAGCGATTTAAGGTTGAGAGAAAAACTGTTGATTTAATCAGATCAAATCAGCTGGAACTCCTGAAATTTGCAATGATTTGGTTGCAGTTTTCTCTTTTTGGAGAAGGTCACTTTGCAGAAAAAATGAGCGTAAAAAAATAAAGTATATCAAAAAGATGAACAATTAATGGAAAATACTGAAACTTTATTTAAGCTCACCTAATAGCATCGATTTTTCAATTAAATGCACTGACATAACAAACAAACTGATCATTTGCCAAATCAATTTTACAAGTATTTGTTGAAGATTTTGATTGCCATTTTACTAATTTTTTATTAGAATTAGGATGGTTAATTTAGCGAACACCAAGATTATCTAATTAAATTCAATGCGTTTAAATTAGGAGGATATTATGAGACTTGGATCAACAACAACAGTTTTACGTGGTGTTACTCCTGCCGCATCAGTTCCAGTAACTGATCGGCTGGTTTTTATAAAGAAAGTTTACAGTCTGTTGGCGTTTTCTATGGTGACCGCCGCAATCGGGGCATATTTGGGTTCCGGTCCTCTGCTGCTTTTAGTGGCACCGAACATGATGCTGTTCTTTATTCTGCAATTTGCTCTGATCTTTTTTGCTTCATTTGCCGCTCGTAAACCTGGACTTAACATGGTGGCACTCTTCAGCTTCACCACTGTTTCAGGATTGACGCTCGGACCCTTGCTGTACCAGGTTGGACCAACTATTGCCGCGGAGGCATTCGCCCTTACTGCGATCACATTTGTGGGGTTATCCTTGTATGTAGTCTACTCAAAGAAGGATTTCAGTTTCATGTCCGGGTTTTTAATGGCTGGACTGATTGTAATTATAGTAGGAGGCCTGATAAACATGTTCTTTATCGGCAGTACAATGATGCATTTCGTTATGTCAGGCGGTAGCGTCCTGCTGTTCAGCGGGTTCATTCTTTATGATACCTCAAACATATTGCGTTACTACGGTACAGACGAACATGTTTCAGCCACCCTTGCATTGTACCTTGATGTGCTGAATCTCTTTATAGCTCTTCTTAGCATCCTTGGAATCATGAGAAGCGATTAAAATCTCAATAATTCATGGAGCGGGAGACTGGGAACCTCCCATAAATTCTCGTTCCATGATCCTGCTCCCCCAATAGCTCACACTTCCCTTTTCCCCCAGAAAATTCAGCCTCCCCTGAAACAGGTATTTGATCCTGTTTTGCTTCAAATTCATTTATCCAGAAATCTAGACAGTGAAACATTTTTTTATAATTCTAAATAATATTTACCTTGAAGTGACAGTTTTCAAAAAATTACAGAAATGGCAAATAAAATTGTTCAAATTAAGAAAACGCTATTCGGAAGATTTTTTGTTTATCTGTTGCTTGGTTTGTCTCTGCTGTTCACGGCGCTTGCGACCTGCTTCTGCAAGAGCTTCACGGTTTGAATCATCCACGTGCATGTAGCGATTGCGCCAAAGGTCGTTTTCATCGGCTGTCCAAGCAAAAGGAGCCTGTACTGTAGTTCGTGGCTGCCAGGACTTCTCCAGCAAATCAAATGCCTCACAGATTAAAGCCTGCTGCATAGTAACATCCCATGGTTTCCCGCATGGATTCCCAAGCGGGAAATCAACAAACAAAAATCGCGGCACCCCACATTCCTCCACAATATCACGTGCAGAACCGATTACCACGGTGCAGATTCCTTCGGACTCAAGATGACGGGCAACCAAACTCACGGTTTGGTGGCAGACTGGTCAAAGCGGAACCAGGATGGCAATGTCCACTCCGTCTTCTTCACACCATTTGAAGATCACTGGAGCATCAGATTCCCGGGTTTGACGCTGGCTGTAGGTCGTCGGTGCACCATAATACCTGGGAGACACTTTGCCAATCTGTCCAGAATGCTGAAGCTCCTTCAAGCGTTTCAGTGGCAAATAAGTATCTAGGTCATCCGTGTGCGTTGTATCCTTGTCCCACTCCAAATCTTTGGTGTACAACGCTTCCGGAACCGGATAGGAGGATTCTGCGTAAGGTCGTTTCTGAGGGCGTGACTCTCCTTCAGGCAGACTTTGCCAATGCGCTGGAAGGGTGGCTGTGGTGACAACCCCCACCGTGCAATCCGACAACGGTTTGCTGAGCATATTAAATGGAACCTCTTTATGATAGACCCACTGATAAGGCTGTGTGTATCCTTGCGCTGCATAATACTCACGAGATTTATCAATGTAGCTAACAAATGTGCGATGAGTTAGGCGTTCAGGCATGGCAATCTTTACAGAAGATTAATAGGATTTTTCCATGTAATTTTTCTGAAAACTGATATTCATCACAATATTGAAATTTAAACATTTCATACTGCAAAATATAAATACACAGAAAATGTTAATATAAATCAGAAATACTTCAAAAAAATTAAAAATATTATTTGCTTTTTTTATTTTCTCATGTCAACCTAGAGAGTTAGATTTTGTTAAACCGTTTTTTACGGTAACTAAAAATCAAAACTCCCACCACAAGAGCTTTGTCCATTATCCAAGTGCGAATATTATAAATACTGCATTGAATTTTTCCCTATGCATGGAGAAAAATTCGCACGCAGTGTTCTGGGGTAAGAGATAAAGCCTGAAATTGACAGTCCTGTACTGTGTGACAAAACTATTCTGCGGGAATTTTTTCTCAATTGAAAGCAGGTTTTGATTATTTTCTTACAAAATAAGACCAGCAGCAACCCTAGCCATATTCAGTTTTTATGTCTTCATCTTTAGAAAATCGCCATCGCATTCGCCGATCTTTCGGCAGTCTTAGCGCACCAATAAATGTTCCACATTTGCTGAAAGTACAATTGGACTCATTTGAACGTTTTCTGCAACGTGAAGTACCTCCAGACCAGCGAGAGGACAAAGGACTTGAAGCTGTGTTCCGTTCTGTTTTTCCTGTTTCAGATTTCAGCGGTTCATCTACCCTTGAATTTGTCCATTATCGTCTAGGTGATCCAAAATATTCTGTAGAGGAATGCAGGGTAAGAGGAGTTACATATGCATGTCCGATCAGGGCAGCATTACGCCTGATAGTATGGGAAAAAGATACAGATTCAGAAGTAAAACATATTCGGGATATTAAGGAGCAGGATATTTATTTAGGTGAATTGCCTCTAATGACACCAACCGGATCTTTTATCATAAATGGAACTGAGCGGGTGATTGTAAGCCAGATGCACAAAAGCCCCGGAGTTGTTTTCACACATGACAAGGGAAAAAGTCATTCGAGCGGGAAGCTTCTTTATTCTGCAAGGGTGATCCCACAGCGAGGATCTTGGCTTGATTTTGAGTTTGACGCCAAGGATGTGCTTTATGTTCGTATCGACCGCCGCAGAAAATTTCATGCAACAATTCTGCTCAGAGCTCTGGGTTATACTGAAGATCAGCTTCTGAAGTATTTTTATCAGTTTGAAAAACTTGATTTAAGTGATGTTAAGCCTGGACTGGACCCTGACGCTCAATCATATTACATCATACTGGATGAGGAAATTATACTGGATCAGCGACTGCAGCTTCCTATCACTGATCCAAAAACAGGTGAAGTTTTAGTAAATTCTGGACAGCGCATAAACAAGCGACTGTTGAAAAAACTCCAGAAATCAAAGGTTAAACGTCTTAATGTGACGCTTAATGAACTGAAAGGTCGCATTGTAGCCCAAACTATTTATAAAGATGGAAGTAAGGATGAATTAATTCCATGTAACACTCCTTTAACTGCAGAGCTGTTGACTAAACTCGCGGAAAACGGCATCACTGAAGTTGATCTGCTGCACATAGGGCCTCAAAATCTTGGTTCATCTCTCCGTGATACATTAGCACTGGATAAATTAAGTTCACCGGAACAATCACTGATTGAGCTTTACAAAAAGATGAAGCCCGGTGATCCCCCAACTTTGGAAGCAGCACATTTGATGCTTCAGAATTTCTTTTTCAAAAGAGAGCGTTACAGTCTTTCAAAAGTCGGGAGATTAAAATTAAATGAAAAACTGATACTTGATGATCCGCTGGATAACACAGTGCTTACTGAAGAAGATATTTTAAAGACCGTAAAATATCTGCTTGAGCTAAAAGGCGGGCATCCAAACAGGATGATAGATGATATTGACCACCTCGGAAACAGAAGAGTCCGGAGCGTAGGAGAACTACTGGAGACACAGTTCCGTATTGGGCTGGTAAGAATGGAGCGCACCATCAAGGAACGTATGTCTTTACAGGATTCTGAAACCATGATGCTCCACGATATAGTTAACGCAAAACCAGTTGCCGGAGCAATTCATGAATTTTTTGGGAGCAGTCAACTGTCTCAATTTATGGACCAGACCAATCCGCTTTCCGAAATTACTCATAAACGCCGCTTAAGTGCCCTCGGACCCGGAGGCTTAACAAGGGAGCGTGCTGGTTTTGATGTACGCGATGTACATTCTTCTCACTATGGCAGAATTTGTCCTATTGAAACTCCAGAAGGGCCGAATATCGGTTTGATTGCTTCGCTTGCAACATTCGGAAGAGTGAATGAATTCGGTTTTATAGAGACACCATATTTAAAAGTAGAAGACAGCAGAGTATCCAAAAATGTGGAGTACCTTACAGCGATTGAGGAGGAAAAATTCAGTATTGCCCAGGCAAACGCCATACTCGATAAGAAAAAGGCTTTCGTAAACGACTTCATCACTTCCAGAGTTGGAAGTGAATTCAGTATGGTTTTAAAGGAAAATATTGATTACATAGACATTTCTCCTCGTCAGTTAGTTTCTGTTGCCGCGGCAATGATACCTTTCCTTGAACATGATGACGCAAACCGTGCACTTATGGGATCAAACATGCAGCGTCAGGGAGTACCATTGGTAAAGCCTAAAGCTCCCCTTGTGGGTACCGGCATGGAACACCAGGTAGCTATGGACTCGGGAAGCTGTGTTGTGGCCACTCGTTCTGGCATTGTGGATAATGTTGATGCCGGCAGAGTGGTTATACAGGCGGATGTTGATCTTTCCAGTGAAGACTCAATCGTGCCGGCTAACGTTGACATATACCATTTAATCAAGTATCGACGCTCAAATCAAAACACATGTATAAACCAGCGTCCGATGGTAAAAATTGGAGATCGGATTGAAGCTGGTGATGTTATTGCTGACGGTTCATGTACAGAGAGCGGTGAACTGGCTCTTGGTCAGAACATCAACATTGCA
>Ga0208765_1000674_pt1 | contig 22271 bp, 19 predicted proteins | sample ETNtaG_2_FD_185783 | JGI IMG/M metagenome (GOLD analysis project Ga0208765, IMG submission 185783) | Marine microbial and viral communities from oxygen minimum zone, Eastern Pacific Ocean - ETNP201406SV203 (SPAdes) (version 2) | ecosystem: Environmental > Aquatic > Marine > Oceanic ...
CCACCACCGCCACCGAGCGGGGATTGAGGATCGTCGCAACCGACAGACGGGGTGCGCGACTGCCTGTCATCGACCTTTGAAATCGGGCGTGCGCTTGTCAGCGAACGCGGACAGGCCTTCTTGAAGATCCTCGCTGTTGTAAGTCCGTTCGGTCATCTGTCGGGTGTAGGCCGCCATCTCACTGGGTCCGCGCGGCAAGGTCCTGTCAACGAACTGCTTGAGTGTCTGCATTACCAGGGGAGCGTTCGCAGCAAGTTTGCCGGCAAATTCCATCGCCGTCTCCATCAGTTGCTCGCGCGGAACCACGCGGTTGACCAGGCCCACCTCGTAGGCCCGCTGCGCACTCATCTGATCACCGACCAGAATCAGTTCCATAGCGATCTTGTGCGGTATCCGGGCAGCGAGTGAGGTGATGAGTCCGCCGGTGAAGCCGATCTTTGCTTCCGGATAGCTGAACCAAGCGTCCTCGGCCATCACGGCAAGGTCGCAGAACTGAACGAGCACCAGCGCGCCACCGATGCACGGCCCGTTAACCGCAGCCACAATCGGTTTGTCGACCGTGATTCCCACACCCGGGATAAAGGGGTACATCTCAGTTGAGTCGTCGAGATCCGCGCCGGCCGAAAAGGCACGTTCCCCGGCCCCCGTGATGATGCCGGCGCCATCGTCACTGTCGTTGAGCCGCTGGAGAGCACTGCGCAGCGCCTCTCCGACAGCTGGACTGATCGCGTTCAATTTTTCGGGACGGTTGATCGTGATGATCGCGACCCGGTCGCGGGATTCGTAGCTGACAACATTGTTGGTCAAAGAAATGTCCTCCTGCCAGAAAACGGTGAGCTCGTGTTAAGCATAGGGCCTTTTATGGGCTGACTTCAATCAATAGTCTGCCCCAGGTGCGAACGATCTACAGTACAGAACGCGTTATGTCCGCGCAGACAGTGTCTCATCGAGGTCATAGCGCACAAGCAACCGGTCCAGCATCGTGCTTTCCCGCTCCCAGTCGAAAGCCTGCTCAACTTACCTCGTAGACATGAACTCGATGGGAAATCTCGGGCTCCCCGTAAGGCATGCCTTTAAAACTTTCCGTCACAAAGGTCTCGCGCCAGGCGCCTGCTGCCGTCAGTCGCGACAGTGCTTCTGGGTAGGCAGGCTCCTGAGTAGGATCATCACGCAAACTGAAAACAATCGGTGCACCCGGCATCGCTACCCTAATCAGTTCATCAAAACTATGAGCCGGCGCATGTTTCGGCGTGATCGTTCCACTGGATAACACAGCAGCAAACGTATCGTCACTAAAATCCAGTTGTTCACCGAGTGTCATCTGATGCAGTTCTGCATAGATCCCTTTATCGCGAGCAATGTCGAGCATCCCTTCGGATAGATCGATACCCGTCATCGGTCCATAGCCCAGCATAGCAAGTGCTTCGCTCTGGATACCGCCTCCGCACCCGGCATCGAGAATCGGTGCCGTACCCGATGCAACGAATCGTGTGAAAACAGCAGTAATCATCGCGGGTATCCGGTAGCCCATGGCACATAAGTCGGACTCATAATCCTTGGCCCACCGGTCATAGGCCGCCTGCTGTTCTTCCAGGCTATTTACCTGGTAGGACTGAGAAACATTCGTTTCGGACATGGGCTTTTCCTTTTTAATTGATAGAGCATATTTCAAGACCGCACACGCCTATTATCGGGGTCACACGGTTTGTCGGCCAGAACCCGGGCGGCCATCATTGGGCCCAGCACCGAAACACCCAAGGGTTTACTGGATATTGTCACGGGGTTATCTATTTGTTGTGGATTAATCGGCTAAGTAACCGGTCCAGCTGGTTAGCAAATGCAGTTCGGTCGGACTGACTGATCGACGATGGACCCCCCGTGTGTATGCCACTGCTTCGCAGCGAATCGAAGAAATCCCGCATATTCAATCGTTGTCGAATGTTTTCTTTGTCATAGAGTTCGCCCCGAGGGTTCAGGGCCATGCATCCTTGACCGATCACTTCGGCGGCTAGAGGAATGTCTGCTGTGACAACTAAGTCACCAGGGGTTGATTTCTCCACGATGTGGTGGTCTGCGACGTCATAGCCGGATGGCACCTGAACGGTATGGATATAGGGCGATCGTGGTACTTGTAGCGGTTGGTTGGCCACCAAGATGACCATTACAGGCACCCGGTCAGCAACCCGGTAGAGAATCTCCTTGATCACCTTCGGGCAGGCATCGGCGTCCACCCAGATCTTGCACTCCGGTGTTTGGCTTTGCGGTGTGATCATTCGAAGGGTCGAGCACGAAGTGCTCATTTCAGGGCGTGGCGCGGGAAACAGAGTGACACAACATCGACCGGCGCGTTAACCCTCTGGCTGGTTACGAGATCGCCGCTAACGCGACCAAATAAGAATGACAGAAACGGTTGCATACAAAGTAGCTCAAGTCATACGCACTGACTAAGGAGGCGTGAGTGTTGTGGATAGTAATCAGAAAGCTTGGTACTTCTATAGTCATGAATCCAATTGATTGTTGATATTTCTGCTATCATCATTCGTGAATGGTGACGTCCGGACTGTGCAAGTATTGATGGGGTCAACCCAGGTTTTTCTGGTGACGCACTTTATCGGATATCCTCACTCCTAGTATGATCGATTACGCCGAGTCTGAAAGCGGCCAAAAACGCATAAGCTCGCTTAACAATCAGTCCACGCGGCCGCCGCTCAAAGTTTGGTTCGACAATTCGAATCGCGGGTGGTGAGCCAGCTTTAATCACGACCTATTTCGGAGAACTGAACATGGCAAAACCCAGCGTTTACAGACGTGCCGACATCCAACATCGAAAGGATTCGCTGCCCGAGGGTGGCACGTACATCAAGCCGATGGTAACGGCCAAGAACAGCGAAAGCACCATGGCGGGCGGTATCAATTTTTTGAATAAAGTCTCCGTACCGTTCGACATTCCTTGCGACGAACTCATTTTCTGCTACGAAGGTAACTTTCGGCTAACGTGTGACGGAGAATCGTACGAGATCGGGCCGGGTGACATGATGTTTGTGCCCAAGGGTAACCATATTGCTTACGAGGCGGACGGTGAATGTACGATCTTCTACGCTGCCTATCCGGTGAACTGGAAACAATTAGCGGGTTTGACAGAGGTCCCCGGTATTGACCCCGAAGACATGTAAGCTCGCCCGCTTTTACAGCACATAGACATCGTCCGGCGATTGAAAATCTGTTTTACTACTTTCAGCGATAGTAGTTGCTTTGATTGGTGGCCAGGGGTGGAATTGAACCACCGACACGAGGATTTTCAGTCCTCTGCTCTACCGACTGAGCTACCTGGCCGTGTTGGGCAAAACTTCATGAAGGCGTTGCATTAAAGATCACACGGTAGCTTTCGTCAAGTAGGTTACTTCGATGTACCCCCCACTCGCAGAGCAGGTCAGTGCTATAGTCAGTCTGGGTCAGAGGCTATAGGCCAGTCATGAAATTCTGCAGTCAGTGCGCTCAACAGCTATCGTTCAAAGTACCAGAGGGCGATAACCTACCGCGGTATATCTGTGACAGCTGCGGCATGATCCACTATCAAAACCCCAAGATCGTCGCCGGCTGCATTCCGGAATGGGAAGGCCGTATTTTGCTGTGCCGCCGGGCGATCGAGCCCCGCCATGGGTTGTGGACGATCCCAGCCGGCTTCATGGAAAACAGTGAAACCGTGGAACAAGCTGCAGCACGGGAAACTCGAGAAGAAGCATGCGCCAAGATCAATATTGCAGGCCTGTATGGGATCTATAACATCCCTCACGTGAACCAGGTGTACATGATCTTCAGGGGACCGCTGGCGGATGGCGCATTTGCACCGGGTGTAGAGAGTCTTGAAACCGTCCTTTACGAGGAAGCCGATATTCCGTGGTCAGAAATTGCTTTTCCGGTCGTGAATAATGTGCTCAAACGCTATTTCCGTGATCGGCAACACGGCGACTTTGCAACTTTTGTTGATACCGTAGAGCCCAGGCGGGCCTAAGACAACAACACGGTCGCCGCACTACCGAGCAAGCAGTTCGACCAGATCCAGCATAGACGTCACCTGTGCACTTGGTTTTTGCTGCTGATCCCATACGCCTGCTGACCGGTTGACCCACACAGCAGTCAGCCCTGCGTCCAGCGCACCGATCACATCTTCTACCGGGTGGTCACCCACATGGAGTACAGACGCGGGCTCCAGGTCCAGCGCCTCGCAACCAAGCGCAAAAATTTTGGCGTCGGGTTTTTTCACGCCAGCATCCGCTGCGCTGACCTGCCCACTGAAAAATGTGCTGATCGCAAGCCTGTTTATGTCGGCATTTCCATTCGACAAGGCGACTATGGGATAGCGCCCTTGAAGTGCCTCCAGTGCTGGTAGTACGTCGGGGTAGAGTTCAACATCATGGCGCAGTGCCAGAAAACGATCCATCAGGTCGTGTGACCCCGCAGGATCGTAGTCACACTCCTCAAGAATCATAGCAAACGAGTAGCGGCGCAACTCCGTGAGATCATGGGCGAGATCGGGTCGGGTTTCATGGACCTGGTTACGTAGGCTGCGCAGTCCATCAGCATCATAGCGGCTGGCGACCCTGGGGTAATAAGACTCGATGTGCCGGTGTAGTTCCACCTCGGCCCTGCGAATCACCGACCAGATATCCCAAAGGGTATCGTCAAGGTCCAGCGTTATACCGCGGATATGTTTCATACCGTTTCTGTCCATTGCAGCCGAATCTCTGCAACAACTGCTGCCAGTGCCTCTTGGGGTGACGACCCAAGGTCAAGGTGTGCGACCTGTCGACCCAGTGCCACCAGGCTTGAAAAATCGCCACGCGCCTGGGCGTTATTGAGATCTGAAAAGGAGTAAGGCTCACCGGGAATCGCCAACACGGTGTCGGTTGATGCGGTGATGATCAGATACAACCCTGTGTTCGGACCGCCTTTATGCAACTGACCGGTGGAATGTAGATAGCGGGGTCCGGGATTCAGGATCACCGGTACCGGCAGGACTGCTCGTAATGCAACAACCAGTTCCGACAACAAATTCTGAACATCGTCGGTCATATGTACAAATGGCATCAGGGTCAGGTAATTGGTGGGATCTGCATTCTGAAAAAACCGCACCAACTGCTCGATGAAGCCTGCATCCTCGTCAACGAGTGCGAACGGCAAACACAGCGCAAGGCCAGCATCATCACGAATTTCACCAATACTGATTGCCTGCTCTTCTTTTTTGCCTTCAAGCAACCGGCGGGTGGTCTGCTTGCTGGAGACAACATCGGGCTCATCAAATGGATTAACCGCTAACAGTGCCGCGGCCACAGCCACGGCAAACTCCCAGCGGAAAAATTCACCTACCACATCGTACCGATCACCGAGCTGATGGTGATCAATCTCATGTCCGGCTGCCGCCAGTGCTTGCAGGGTCTCATCCAGCGTGTGGTCGCCGGCAAGCGTTACAGCAACAAAGAACCGATCCGCCCCGTAGTCGCCAATGGGCAGGGTTTCATCAATCACCGGGATGATACCGATGCCTGATTTTCCGGTGCTTTCGGCGACCAGCTGTTCAACCCATGCGGAGAACGCGCCCAACTGCGGTGACAGGAGCAAGGTCAGCTTGTTACGCCCCGCAAGCGCAGACCGTGCCATCGCCTGACCCAACCGAAGAGCTGACGGGCCAGCATCAGGTGTATCCACCTCGCTTGCTGCCCGGGCGGCATACGCTGAACAGAACATCCGCTCAAGGTCCAGACCCAGCAGTGCAGCCGGCACCATGCCAAATGCTGTGAGCACTGAAAATCGCCCGCCAACGTCGGCTGGATTCAAGAAACAGCGCCGGAAGTCGTGCGCTTCAGCATAGTGCTGCAGCGCAGAGCCAGCATCAGTAATTGCAACAAAGTTTTCACCAGCAGCCTGGCCGTGCTTAGCTTTGACTTGCTGGTAGAAGTAAGCCGTCAGGGCGCTCACTTCGATGGTGGTGCCGGATTTAGACGCACTGATAAAAAGTGTCTCTGACAAACTCGCTGCTGCTGCCGTTGCTGCTATAGCTTCCGGATGCGTTGTGTCCAAAACCACCAGCGGCAAACCCTGTTCGGTCTTGCCCAGCACACCGGCGAGGGCCTGCGCCGCAAGGCTCGACCCACCCATCCCGAGGACCACAACACGTACGAATCCCTGGCCGTGTATGTCACGTGCCCAGGTAGTCAGCTCCTTGCGATTTTCGTTCAGCCAGTCGGGTGCATCCAACCAGCCCAAACGTTGGCCGACGATGGATTGTGTTTCAGGTGTCGTCCCCCACAACGATACATCATGGGCGTGAATACGGCGGGCGATATCGACAACGTCGGCTTCAGTCATAGAATGGTGACCGCATCAAAACAACCCAGGAACACCGGCCGTGCCGGCATCGGTCAACGTGTGGCGTGACTCAGGCAGCCAGTGGCCCAGCACTGCGTACATTCTCGGGCACATCCTCGGCGTATTTCGTGAAGTTTTCCTGGAACAGTCCCGCGAGCTTACGTGCCTGTGCATCGTAAGCCGCCGAATCGGCCCAGGTGCCGCGGGGATCGAGCACATCGCCCGGCACACCCGGGCAGCTCGTGGGCACTTCAAGCCCGAACACCGGGTCTGTCTGGGTCGCGACATCGTTAAGCAACCCGTCTAATGCCGCGTTAATGATCGCACGGGTGTGATTGATCGCCATGCGCTGACCTTCCCCGTAAGGACCACCGGTCCAGCCGGTGTTGATAAACCAGACATTGGCCTGGTGTTCGTCGATCTTTCTACCCAGAAGCTCTGCATAACGCCGTGGGTGCAACGGCAAAAACGGCCCGCCAAAACAGGGACTGAACGTGGGCGTCGGTTCGGTCACGCCTTTCTCTGTGCCGGCGACCTTGGCGGTATAACCGTTGATAAAGTGATACATCGCTTGTGCACTGGTCAGTTTCGACACGGGTGGCAACACGCCAAAAGCATCGCAGGTCAGAAACACAATGTTGTCTGGATGACTACCGCACCCATCTGGGCTCGCGTTCGGAATCTGAGCGATCGGGTAAGATCCACGGGTGTTTTCTGTCAGCGAGTCGTCATCCAGATCAAGCTCACGCGTTTGATCGTTGATCACAACATTCTCAAGGATCGTTCCAAACGTCTGGGTCGTCGCGTATATCTCCGGTTCCTGTTCGGCTGACAGGTTGATCACCTTTGCGTAACAGCCCCCTTCAAAATTGAAAATACCCTGACCGCTCCAGCCATGCTCGTCATCGCCAATCAGTGTGCGTGAGGCGTCCGCCGACAGCGTGGTTTTGCCCGTACCCGACAGGCCGAAAAATATGGTGGTGTCGCCACTGGGCCCGATGTTCGCTGAGGCATGCATCGGCAGCACATCTTTATGTGGCATCAGGTAATTCATCACACTGAAGATCGACTTTTTGGTTTCTCCCGCGTAACTGGTACCCCCGATAATCACCAGGCGGCGTGCAAAATTCAGAACGATAAACGTCTCTGAGCGGGTGGCATCGGTTTTGGGGTCCGCGGCGAAGCTTGGTGCGTTGATGACCGTAAACTGAGGTTCATGAACGGCCTTCTGCTCGTCAGTGGCTTCAACAAACATGTTGCGGGCAAAAATGCTGTGCCACGCAAGTTCGTTGACGATGCGTACGGGCAGGCGATGCTCCGGGTCTGCACCCACATAACAGTCTTGAACATACAGTTCACTGCCTTCAAGGTGTGCCATCATGCGCTCAAACAACGCATCAAAACGAGCGGGTTCATAGGGGGCATTGACTTTGCCCCACCAGATGTCCCCTTCTGTGGTCTCATCCAGGACAACAAACTTGTCATTAGCAGACCGGCCAGTGTGCTGACCCGTGCACACCACCAAGGCGCCGTCTTTCGACACCTTCCCTTCCTGGCGCCTGAGGGCGTGTTCAATCAGTGTGGGTGTGCTTAAGTTCCAGTGAACGGTTCCCAAATTTCGAAGGCCGTGGTTCTCCAGGCCATAGTGACTTTTTGCGTTGGACATCTCGGACATATTTACTCCTGTACTAAATTTAACAACAACGATTGGTGGTCAGTGCCCGATCGCGATAAGTCTTAAACACGCCGAGTATAGCCCACATTAATATCTCGATCTGGTTCACAAAGTACATTTACGCCTGTGTCGTCGGGGGCACCCAACCTTCGGGTTCATCACCACCGTCACCAAAGAAAAACGCCTCCATCTGGGCGGCGAGGTAAGCCTTGTGTTCCGGATTGATCGGACTCAAGCGCTTCTCGTTCAACAACATGGTCTGTCGTTGCAGCCATTGTTGCCATCCGGCTTTTGAAACATTATCGAGTATGCGTTGTCCGAGTTCTCCGGGCCAGGGTGCGGCATCCAGTGCGTCGCCCTCACAACCAAGTACCACGCAGTCCACTCGCAGACTCATCAGATTATCTCCAGGTTGTTGAGCAGTTTACGTACCGGAGCGGCCAGTCCACGCGCCGGTGCAGACCCCGGTTTATACCAGATACGTTCTGCGCCGTGCAGCACTTTGTCATCCTGTCCGGCATAACGCACCGGTTGCGGCTGAATACTGAGCTCGAAGTGCGTAAAGCCATGGCGCAGGGCCGGCCAGGGCTGATCAATCGTCACCGCAGTCCCCAGGTACCGCCGGCAGAACGCCGCTGTCGTTTCTTCGGCCGGGCACTCCGGAAAACTCCACAGACCACCCCATATACCCTCAGCGGGACGCTGCTCCAATAGAACACACCCGTCGGTGTTGCGTACTAGGATCATCGTCACATGACGAAGCGGTCGTTTTCGTTTGGGTCGGGAACCGGGATAGCGGTCTATCTCTTGTCTTGCGAGAGCCTGGCAGCGTGAGGCCAACGGACAGCCCCCACATTGCGGATTGCGTCGTGTGCACACCGTTGAACCCAGATCCATGATCGCCTGCGTGTAGCTCGGGACATCCTGCCGGGGTGTACAGCGTTCCGATAAAGCCCACAGTTCGCGCGCCACAGCAGTGTCACCCGGATAGCCCGCCACAGCAAAACAACGGGCCAGCACTCTTTTCACATTGCCGTCAAGTATCGCGTGGCGCTGGCCAAACGCAAAGGCAAGTATCGCACCTGCAGTTGAACGACCGATACCCGGCAAGTCCAGCACCTCGTCAAACTGCTCGGGGAAACAGCCAGCCCGCTCATCAACGACCCGGCGGGCTGCGCGATGAAGGTTTCGCGCCCTGGCGTAATAGCCAAGGCCCGTCCAGCAGTCCAGGAGTTCATCCTGGGTCGCCGCGGCCAGTGCCGTCACAGTGGGAAAGCGCTGCATGAATTGCCGGTAGTACGGGATTACTGTCGTCACCTGGGTTTGCTGAAGCATGATCTCCGATACCCAGATCGGATAGGGGTCGCTCGTACCCTGCCAGGGCAAGTCGTGCCGACCATGGTGGCGATGCCACTCAAGCAGTGTCTGTGCAAACATCGGCTCTGCGTTCACGGCGCGTCCTGTTCGGTCAGTGGTTGACCACGGCAGCCACGATGGTCACCGCCTAGCAACCTATAGGCATGGACTATAATCAATTTATGAGGAATTTCCGCTTTTGCGTGTGGGTTTTGGTGCTGGTTTTGGGCGGCGCAAGATCGCTGATGGCAGACGCTGTTCTCTCCGACCATGCGATGACCATGTTCGACAACGAAATTCCAAAGTACACCACCACTTTCCCATATTTCGACTACGTTAATCCCACAGCACCCAAGGGCGGCACACTGCGGCTGGCGGTTGACGGTACCTTTGACAGCTTTAACTCGTTCATTCCCAAAGGCAATGCCGCGAGCACCGGCTCGGTGGAAACGCTCCTGGTCAACAGTGCTGACGAACCATTTACGGCTTATGGGCTTGTCGCAAAAACCATGGAATGGCCTGCCGATCGCTCCTGGGTCATCTTCAACCTGCGTCCTGAAGCGCGCTGGCACGACGGCACCCCGATCACTGCTGACGATGTGGTCTGGTCGTTTGAAACCCTGGTGGAAAAGGGTATGCCCTTTTACCGTTACTACTACAGTGCCATCGACAGTGCTGAAGCACTCAACACACATCGTGTCCGCTTTAACTTTAAAGAGTCTGGTAACCAGGAACTGCCGCTGATTACCGGGCAACTGCCGGTTCTGCCCAAGCATTACTGGGCGTCACGGGACTTCTCCGCCACCACACTGGACCCCCCATTGGGCAGTGGCCCCTACCGGATTCAGAAGTTTGAAGCCGGCCGTTACATCGTTCAGGAACGGGTGACGGATTACTGGGGTGCAAATCTCCCTGTACGGCGGGGAATGAACAATTTCGACATCATCCGTACCGAGTATTTTCGGGATGCGACACCGATCCGGCTTGCGCTCAAAGCCGGTGACATCGACTTCCGGCTCGAGAACCAGTCGAAGGCCTGGGCCGACGACTACAATGTGGCGGTCGTCGACAAGGGTTTACTCAACAAGGAAATGGTCCCGCATCGCCAACCCACGGGCATGCAGGCCTTTGTGATGAACACCCGGCGGACCCTGTTCCAAGACCCTCGGGTGCGGCAGGCACTGGGCTATGCGTTCGATTTTGAATGGTCCAATCGAACGCTTTTCAATGGCCAGTACACCCGCACGACAAGTTATTTCTCAAATTCAGAGCTCGCCTCCTCTGGACTGCCCGAGGGGTCGGAGCTGGCGCTGCTGGAACACTATCGTGGCCGTATCCCTGACACCGTGTTCAACCAGGCTTTTAAAATCCCGGTGACCGACGGCAGTGGGCGGCCACGGGAGAATTTACGCAAAGCCACGGCCTTGCTTAAGAGCGCTGGCTGGTCAGTACGCGATCTCAAGCTCATCAATGAAGCCACCGGTGTACCCTTCAGATTCGAAGTTCTACTGTCCTCTAAGGCGTTTGAGCGCATCGTGCTGCCCTATACGCAGAATCTCAAACTACTCGGGATCGAGGCCAAGATTCGGCTGGTGGACCGGACCCAATATATGGAGCGCTATCGGCAGAAAGACTTCGACATGCTGGTGGCGGTCTGGGGCCAGAGTGAAACCCCTGGCAACGAACAGCGGGAATACTGGGGCAGCGACGCCGCTGATTCTGTCGGCAGTCGCAATCTGGCCGGGATCAAGGATCCCGTTGTGGACGAGCTGATTGAACTGCTGGTTAAATCAGACTCCCGCGAACAACTGAACGTGCGTACGCGTGCCCTCGACCGGGTGCTGTTGTGGGGACACTACGTGGTGCCCCACTGGCACATCCGGGCCGACCGGGTACTCTACTGGGACAAGTTCAGTCGCCCTGCAACCCCGGTACGCAGTGGCGTCATGAGAAGCCGATGGTGGTACGACCCACAAAAAGCTGCCGCCCTGGAGCAGGCCCGACAATAACCGCCGCTCGGCAGATCTGCTGAGCCCTGCGACAGCACAGACTGGAGACTGAAGATGGGCGCTTACATCGTTCGCCGTCTGCTGCTGATGATCCCCACACTGCTGGCGATCATGGTGATCAATTTCGTGATCATCCAGATCGCCCCGGGCGGACCGGTGGAACAGGTTATCTCCCAGCTGACCGGCGTCGGCAGCGACATTACTGAACGTGTCACGCGGACCGGCACCAGCGAGACCCTGACGTCTACCCGCAGTGATGGGAACAGGAGTAAATACCGCGGCGCTCAGGGCCTGGACCCGGACTTCATCAAAGCCCTGGAAAAACAGTTCGGCTTTGACCAGCCGCTGCACCACCGTTTCATCACCATGATGAAAAATTACCTGGTGTTGGACTTTGGCGAGAGTTTCTTCCGGGACCGCAAAGTCGTGGACCTGGTGCTGGACAAGATGCCGGTCTCTATATCGCTGGGCATCTGGACGACCCTGCTGGCCTATCTGATCTCCATCCCGCTCGGCATTGCCAAGGCCGTGCGTGATGGGAGCCGGTTTGACGTGTGGAGCAGTATCGTGGTGATCGTCGGCATGGCTATTCCGGCGTTTCTGTTTGCTGTGTTCCTGCTGGTATTCTTTGCCGGGGGCAGCTACCTCGACTGGTTCCCGCTGGCGGGTCTGACTTCGGAAAACTGGGACACACTGTCGTGGTGGGGACAGATCACCGACTACCTGTGGCACATCACCTTGCCGGTGATTGCCATGACCATCGGCGGGTTTGCTACGCTGGCCATGCTGACCAAGAACTCATTTCTTGATCAGATCAACCAGCAGTATGTGCTCACTGCACGGGCCAAGGGTCTCTCACAATCGCGTGTGCTGTATGGCCATGTTTTCCGCAATGCAATGCTCATCGTGATCGCCGGCTTTCCCGGTGCTTTCGTCGGCATCCTGTTTACGGGCTCACTGCTTATCGAGATCATCTTCTCCCTCGACGGGCTGGGTCTGCTGGGGTTCGAAGCAGCCTTCAAGCGTGACTACCCCGTGATGTTCGGGGCTTTATTTTTCTTCTCGTTGCTGGGGCTGGTCATGAACCTGATCGGTGATCTGACGTATACGGTGGTCGATCCCCGGATTGATTTCGAGGGCCGTGAGGTATGACAAGTGTGCTCAGTCAATTGAGCCCCATTACCCAACGGCGCATTGAGAACTTCCGGGCCAATCGTCGTGGCTGGTGGTCGATGTGGATATTTCTGGTGCTGTTTGTCGTGTCGCTTTTTGCCGAGTTTGTTGCCAACGACAAGCCGCTGTTGGTCCGTTACAACGACAGCTTTTATGTTCCGGTGTTGACGGCTTATCCCGAAACCGAATTCGGCGGTGATTTTCTCACCGAGGCAGACTACAGCAGCCCCTACGTGGCTGAGCTGATCAACCAAAACGGCTGGATGATCTGGCCATTGATCCGCTATCACCACCGGACCGTGTCCTGGGACCTTACCGGCCCGGCACCCTCACGACCGGACAGCACCCACTGGCTGGGCACCGACGATCAGGCACGCGATGTCATTGCCCGGGTAATTTACGGTTTCCGGATATCGGTGCTGTTCGGTTTTACGCTCACCATCATCAGTGCAATCATCGGCGTCGCCGCCGGTGCAGTACAGGGCTATTTCGGTGGCTGGCTCGATCTTGGCCTGCAGCGCTTCATCGAAGTGTGGTCAGGCCTACCTATTTTGTATCTACTCATCATTCTTGCCAGCGTCGTCGAGCCCAACTTCTGGTGGTTGCTGGGTCTAATGCTGCTCTTTTCCTGGATGGGCTTTGTCGGGGTGGTCCGGGCGGAGTTTCTGCGTGCCCGCAACTTCGAGTATGTACGCGCGGCCCGCGCGCTCGGCGTGAGCGATGCCGTGATCATCGTGCGACATGTGCTACCCAACGCGATGGTGGCGACGATTACATTTATGCCCTTTACGCTGGCAGGCTCAGTCACGGTACTCACATCACTCGATTTTCTGGGTATCGGCCTGCCACCAGGCTCCGCCTCACTTGGGGAACTGCTGAGCCAGGGCAAAGCCAACCTGCAGGCCCCGTGGTTGGGTCTGACCGGCTTTTTCGTGATCGGCCTGATGCTGAGTCTGCTGATTTTCGTCGGCGAGGCCGTCCGCGATGCATTTGACCCCCGAAAAAACGTGGCCTGATCATGGCACACCTTGATTCTGGTTCAACTCCGCTGCTCACGATCGACGATCTGTCGGTGACCTTCAACACGCCTGCTGGCCCTGTCGAAGCTGTCCAGCAAGCAGATCTGGTGGTCAACCGCGGTGAGACCGTGGCCCTGGTCGGTGAGAGCGGCTCCGGAAAATCAGTGACGGCGCTGTCTGTGCTGGGTCTTCTGCCTTATCCCAAGGCCACTCACCCCAGCGGCAGCATACGTTTTAATGATCAGGAACTTCTGGGTGCCGGTGACAAGGCGCTGATGCGGATTCGGGGCGACCGTATCAGCATGATTTTTCAGGAACCCATGACATCGCTGAATCCATTGCATAGTGTCGAAAAACAGATCACCGAGATCCTCAAACAAAAAGCGAATCTAAGTGCCCCACAGGCACGAGAGAAAGTGATTGAGCTGCTGCAACGGGTTCATATTCAGGAGCCAGAATCACGGTTGGGTGCGTATCCGCACCAGCTTTCCGGTGGGCAGCGCCAGAGAGTCATGATTGCCATGGCGCTTGCCAACGAACCCGACCTGCTCATTGCCGACGAGCCGACGACGGCAGTAGACGTTACCACCCAGGCCCAGATTCTAGAATTGATTGCCGAATTGAGAGAGCATTCCGGGATGAGCGTACTGCTCATTACCCATGATCTGGACGTGGTGAGAAAAACAGCGGAGCGGGTCTATGTCATGCAAGCAGGACGTATTATCGAAGACGGCGATACCGCTTCGGTGTTCCGTGCACCCGCGCAGACCTATACGCAGCAACTCATCGCGGCGGAACCGCAGCCACGATCCCGCTCCATCCCGGAGAACGCACCGGTGGTGCTGCAAGGCAAACAGATTCAGGTCTGGTTCCCGATCAAAAAGGGTGTACTGCGAAAAACCGTTGATCACATCAAAGCCACCGATGATGTGAATCTGTCCATCCGGGCGGGTGAAACCGTGGGTGTGGTGGGCGAAAGTGGCTCCGGCAAGACGTCGCTCGCCCTGGCACTGCTGCGGCTGATTTCATCACGGGGTGAGATCGAACTGCTCGGCCGCCCGCTTCAGGGATTGCGCCAAAGGTCCCTGAAACCACTGCGTCGCCAGATACAGGTCGTGTTTCAGGATCCTTTCGGCAGTCTTAGTCCGCGTCTTTCAGTGGGCCAGATCGTCGCCGAAGGTCTGGTTGCGCATGATATCGGCAACGAAACTGAACAACAGGAAAAGGTCATCCAGGTGCTTGAAGAAGTGGGCCTTGATCCCGGTACCCGACACCGTTATCCCCATGAATTCTCCGGCGGTCAGCGCCAGAGAATTGCCCTGGCCCGAGCGATGATCATGCAACCCGAGGTGCTTGTGCTGGACGAGCCAACCTCGGCACTGGACCGCTCGGTACAGGCACAGATGATCGATCTACTGCAGAGCCTGCAGCAGGCGCACGCTCTGGCTTATCTGTTTATCAGCCATGATCTGAAAGTGATCCGGGCCTTGAGTGACCAGATCATCGTGATGCGGCAGGGCAAAGTCGTGGAACAGGGAGCTGCAGACACGATCTTCGACAACCCGGAACACCCCTACACGCGGGCCTTGATGTCAGCGGCTTTCGATCTGAGGGTCTCTGATACCAGTGTAGTGTCCCAATAGCGTGGGGGTCTAAAGCATCAACCCAAAAATACCTCTGAACTCAGTTGAGTTCCCGGTCGACTGTTTTTGTCCAGGTCCTGGAATAGGTTTTTTCTTCGTGCTCGAACACTTCCATTTCTGCTGTGAAGTGGAACTGTGTCGGTGTTGACGTCAAACCGGAACGAGTCTCGGTACGCACATCAAAGTCTGCATCGGGGCGCCGAAACCGCATCGTCCAATGTAGATCTAGTCGTGCTGAAGTCGGGTCGTCATCACGGATAGAGCAGTACTGCCTAGATACGGAGCCGTGCTCCCAGCCCAAATCTGTCAAGTGCAACATACCTGTGTCGGCAATAGCAGTCAGCCTAGTCTCAGCCAACACATCATCACGCTCGACCCGTCTGACATAACTTGAGGGCTCCAGCACTTGAGCACTTTGGGGAGGCGCACTTTCCGCAGGCCCAAAATGTCTCAGTGTCTCATCAGTTTTTCGAAGCGTTCGAAAAGGTAGTTCAAGATAGCTGCTGAGAAAACTCAATGTCAGAGTCACTGGTTCGGGCGACGGCCAGAACTGTGGCCACATCGTATTCGAAAGTGCGATGCGAATGCGGTGTCCAACCGGAAAAATCTGGGCAACGTCATTCAGTTGCAAACGGATATCGTATGTGTCTCCGGGTACCAAAGGTTTCGGATGTTCATGACTGTCACGATGAGTCAGGTTCAGTACACCATAGGTCACCCGTGTAGAAGCGCCGTCAGGTGCAACGTCATTTAATCGGGCAACAATAAACGCATTCGGCTGATCCGCACTTAAACGTAATCGAAGTACTGGTGCTCCCAGAATCTCCACAGCGTCGGTGAGCGGTGCTGTTTCAAATACTACGGAACAGCCATCCTCTTCTCGCTGATCTCCGGGAAGATCCGACCCCAGTCCAAAAGCGCACCATTCACCCTGGTGCGTGCCCATGGCTTGTGGCGTGTGAATGGCAACGTCTATTTCCTCACTCCCTGCCTCCGGTCTCAATCCATTTTCTGTGAAATACAGCTTTTGCCAATTGATGTGGTCGCTGGGCCAGGCCGGCTCTGCAACCCAGCGGCCCTGCCGAACTTCATAGTAGGATGCCGGTGCCGCGCTGTCCTGCATCCAGACCCGGTATTGAGGTTCATCCATAATTCCGGTGTCTATATCTTTGAGCCAGTGATCCCACCAACGCAGCGTCTCCTGCAAAAAGCCGATTCGTGGTCCTGGCAACCCAAAATGAGGATACTTGTGTGCCCAAGGGCCTATCAGGCCTTTACGCGGACAACTCAACCTTTCGAGCATTCGTGGTACCGCATTGGAGTAGCCATCAGCCCAACCACCGACAGCATAGACTGCGCATTCAATGTCTGCATAGTTTTCACACACCGACCCATGCTGCCAGAATGCATCCCGCGTCTGGTGTGAGAGCCATTTCATTGACCACGGATCGTTGGCCTCAAGCCGTGTCATCCATAGATCCCGCCAAGTGTCTCCAACGATGGCCGGATCGGGCGGGCGCGAGTTAAACGCAAACATCGTAGCGCCCCATGACATGGCATCATTGAGCATCACGCCACCCATGTAATGGATATCATCCGCATAGCGATCATCTGTGGAAGCGATTGTAACGATGGCTTTCAATGAAGGCGGCCGACGTGCCGCAATCTGAAGCCCATTGAATCCACCCCACGAAATCCCAATAATTCCGGTCGCGCCGGTACACCACGGTTGCTTGGTAATCCAATCGAGTACCTCAAGAGCATCGTCCTGTTCGGACTTTAGGTATTCATCTTCCAGAATGCCCTCGGAATCTCCCGCACCCCGCATGTCGACTCGTACACACGCATAGCCATGTCCTGCGTAGTAGGGATGGGTCAGTGCATCGCGTTCTGAAGTACCATCTCGTTTTCGATAAGGCAGAAATTCCAAGATTGCTGGCACAGGATCGATGTCGGCATCCTCGGGCAACCAGATCCGTGCTGCGAGGTTAATACCTTCAGCCAGCGGTATAAACGTGTTTTCAATTTCCCGGACTGTCCTTGGAAAGGCTGTAATGATTTTGATGTCGTTCTCTTTCATCTGAATTAGGTGCTTGATCAAATAGACTACGTTCGCCACGAATCATACTCGAGCTCATCTTCATCCGTGTGCCCAGTTAGCAATAATCTCCTGCAACTGTTCCAGCCCATCCGTCAGTGCCGCAGGTCCAGGCTGCAGAATCTCCGCCGACTTGATTTCATAGATGTCGCCGTTCTGCACTGCAGGTATAGCATCCCAGCCTTGGCGTGCTGCTACTTTTTCCGGTCTAAATTTCTTACCGCACCACGATCCAATGATGATGTCCGGTGCACGTCGAATCACCTCGTCGGGATCGCCAATGATTCGGCTCTTGCCATCCGGACAAACAGCCAATTCTGGAAATATATCGTCCCCGCCAGCAATAGTGATCAGCTCTGAGACCCAACGGATACCGGAGATCTGGGGGTTATCCCATTCTTCGAAATACACTGTGGGTCGTCGGGACCGACTGGCCGCTTGGGCCGTATTGCGTTCAATGTTCTTTTCGTATGCCCCCGCCAGTTCATCCGCACGCTTGGCAGCACCCACCATCCCTCCCAGCGTCCGGATCATCGACAGGATCTCTTGAACCGATCGGTGGTTGAACACCAGCACCGTGATACCACGGCGGATCAGCTCAGCCGCGATGTCAGCCTGAAGATCTGAAAACCCGAGAACAAGATCCGGCTCGAGCGCGACTATCCGATCGATTTTGGCGCTGGTAAACGCTGAGACCTTGGGTTTTTCTTTTCGGGCACGTGGTGGGCGTACGGTAAACCCTGATATCCCGACGATTCGATCTTCTTCGCCCAACAGGTAAAGCGTCTCCGTGGTCTCTTCGGTGAGACACACGATCCGTTCTGGATAATTGCCCTTCATCAATCTTTCATTTCGCACAATGTTAAAATTACATATTAAAGCCTTACAGCACTCTGTCCCCTTCAAGACGTTAATACACGGTCAATGCCCTCAATGATATCGCGCCCTCGCCGCTCCGCCCTGTTTATGCCTGGCGACAACCCTCGAGCCCAGCAGAAGGCGACCGGGTTGCCGGCTGATGTCATTATCCTGGACCTGGAAGATGCTGTTTCACCGACAAACAAGGAAGCAGCCCGACAGCAGGTCCAGTCGACGCTTGAACAAACAGATTACGGGCAGCGGGAAGTGGTTGTGCGTGTCAATCGCCTGGAGACCCAGTGCTGCGAAGAAGATCTCACAGTCCTGGCATCCAATCCACCCGATGCCATACTGTTGCCCAAGGTCGAATCGGCAGACGAACTGTTTACCGCGACTGTTACCTTGAACGCTCTGGGCGCCCCCTCGGACCTCGCGTTGTGGGCCATGATTGAAACACCCCTGGGCATTCAGCACATAGAAGAGATCGTCGCTGCGACTCCCCGCCTGGCGTGTGTTGTCGCCGGTACTGCTGACCTTGCCAGCGCGTTACGGATCCCGCACAGCAACACCCAGCTGGGTCTACAGTATGCTTTGTCGCGTCTTCTGTTGGCAGCCCGGGCAACTCACATCAACACCATTGACGGCGTGTTCTTTAACCTGCAAGACAGTAACGGCTTGCGACACAGCTGTGAAACAGGCCGCCAGCTGGGATTTGATGGCAAGAGCCTGATTCATCCGAGTCAGATCGAGACCGCCAATACTGTGTTTTCGCCTGACCCCAAATCTATCGCCCACGCTCGCAAGGTCGTCGCAGCGTGGTCCGAGCTCGATGCTCACAAACAGGGTGTGTTGGTTGTCGATGATCAACTGATTGAGGCGCTGCATATACGCGATGCAGAGCGATTGGTCGAATTGAGCGCTGCGATAAACGCCATGGAACAGGCCTCACAGGCAAACTGAATCAAGATGGCCAACACTCGCAGAGCGTTCCTGGGATACACCGCACTGGCCGGTGCCACAGTATTTGCGTCAGCTGCCGGCCTACGCGGTCTTCGCTACCCGAGCCTTCAGTTTGAACCAGCGGCAGCATCCCAATTTGCCGAACACAGCGCCCTTGATTTCCAACTCGATAGTCATGGTGCCGTATACCAACGCGAAGACGCACATCAACTGGTGTTTCGGGCCTATGTACCGGAACCAGTTGTGCGAGCAAGCGGCGAATTCGAACTCAAATTAGGCAACGTACACCCCCAAGCACGCCTACATATCGACGGCGATGGAACGTTATCAGAAGAACGTGTCGACGGCCTATTCAGGCAGGTAACCGGACATAGCAACCGGGGCACGTTAACCCTTCGCTGGATTTTCCCAAAGCAGGACCATTACCGCTTCACCGCTATAGGTGATACGGGTGGTGACCTGGAACTAGCATGGATACTCAAGCGCTCACAACAACTGGGAGCTGACTTTGTTCTACACCTGGGCGATTACTACTACCAGCCGGTCGATCCCGAGCGAACAACCATTCACCTGGAAGAATCGCCATTGCCAGTCTTCTCAGCCATCGGCAATCATGATTTTCGCAACCCGTATGGCTTCAAACCGCAAGATTTCATCCGGCAGGTCGGTCCGAGAAATAGTACGTTCACTCTCGGGAGCACTCAGTTCATCAACCTGGATACCTCGGTCGACCACCTGCCCGTATCAGCCGGTAAGCGTGGTCAGCTGCTACAACAAATCCAACCCTTGGCTTCCAACCCCAAATTAAGTGATTACGTGGTGTTTGCCCACCGCCCCATCACAGACCCGCGGCCAATAAAGACCCGGCCAAGCAATCACAGTGTGGAAGGCCTTCAAGAAGACGTCTGGCTGTATCGACAGCTCGTCCAACGCGGTGTGAAACACATGATCAACGGACACATTCATATCTCGACCGAATTCGACGATCGTCATATTCATACTTATATTTCCGGTCAAGGACTCGCTCACGCCGACATCATTGGGCGCCGTCCGCAGGCGCGGATTCTTGTGGGAGACGTTGAACCGGGAATACCGGTTACCTATCAATGGGCCGATCTCAATATGCCGTTCGAGGCACACTGTAACGAGCGCCTCCACAAAATTCTGCGTGGCCATGATTATGCTGACCAGCTTGAACCATTAAAAGCGGCTTGTATCGCGGCTGACGGCTGAAAATCGGCGAGATCGCAGAAGAAAGTCGATCTTTCCAGATTTGTGTGCGTTGTATAAGCACAGGGCTACCGCCGAGTTTGTCCGAATCATTACAATAGACCGTTCCACAAACAACGCTATCCATTTAACTCAACATCATGTTCACCCGTCTTGACCAGGACCACAGGCATGTCTCGCGCCGCTCCAGCGTGTATGCCCGCAATGTCGTCGCTGCCTCACAACCACTGGCAGCCCAGGCCGGCGTTCAGACACTGCGAAACGGTGGAAACGCAGTCGATGCCGCAATTGCAACCGCCATCACGCTCACCGTGGTTGAGCCCACGATGAACGGCATCGGCAGTGATGCTTTCGTTATAGTCGGTGATAGTCACGGCATCCATGGCTTTAATGGCAGTGGTCGATCGCCTGCAGCCTGGACACCCGAGCGGTTTGCCAGCCGCGAGAGCATGCCGGAACATGGCTGGGATACAGTCACTGTGCCCGGTGCCGTCGACACGTGGGTACAGCTCTCGAATCGCTTCGGCCAACTGCCTTTTGAGAAACTTTTTGAGTCGGCTATTAACTACGCTGCAGAAGGCTTTGCTGTTTCACCGGTGGTTGCTTCAGGTTGGGCGCGAGCGGCAGATGAATACAGTTATCTCGAGGGTTTCAGAACGATTTTCATGCCCAACGGGCGTGCACCCACCGCGGGTGAGATCTTCCAATGTGAGATCATGGCAAACACCCTGGGTGAGATCGCCCAGAGCCGAGGCGAGAGTTTTTACCGGGGCCGACTGGCTTCACGGATCGTGGCCGACGCTGCACGCCTGGATGGTGCGCTCACCGAACAAGATCTTGCTGAGCACCAGGGATTTTGGACGGATTGTATCCAGCAGGATTTCAAGGCGTTAACCGTGCACGAGATCCCGCCCAATGGTCAGGGCATCGCCGCGCTCATCGCGCTGGGGATTCTTGAGCATTTAAACATCGATGCCTACGCGATGGATTCCGCCGATAGCGTGCACTTGCAGATCGAAGCGATGAAAGCGGCTTTCGCTGAGACGCACTCTCACGTTTCAGACCCCGATACCATGCGAGTTACCGTAGACCAGCTGCTGGATTCGACAACACTTCAACGTCGCGCCGACGAGATTAGTCTGACTCACGCAGCGTCCCCCGTCGCTGCCGTAAAACCCGATCATGGCACTATTTACCTTGCGGCCGCAGATGGCGACGGCATGATGGTGTCCTGGATACAGTCGAACTACCACGGCTTTGGCTCGGGGATCGTTGTGCCGGACATCGGTGTCAGTCTTCAGAACCGGGGACGGGGCTTTTCGCTGCAGTCTGGCCACCCGAACGAAGTCGGCGGCGGCAAGCGGCCCTTTCACACCATCATCCCGGCTTTTGTTTCGCGCCGGGGTGCGCCTTTAATGGCATTCGGCGTGATGGGTGGACATCATCAGCCCCAGGGGCACACCCAGGTGATGATCAGGTTGTTTTGCCAGGGTGCTTCGCCGCAGCAGGCACTGGATGCGCCGCGCTGGCATGTCCAAGAGGACTTTACGGTGTGTCTCGAACCGGCACTGGCACACCTGCGCGAGGAACTGACACAACGAGGCCATATTTTCAGAGAGGGCAAGATCGGCGCATTCGGTGGCGGCCAGATCATTCTGAAAGATGGCGACGGATATATTGCCGGTTCTGATCCCCGTAAGGATGGGCAAGCAGCCGGCTTCTAGACTCAACCTGCTAAGCATTCGGTTCCTCATGAATTACGACGAACGACGCCAGCAGCTGGCTGATACGCTGAAACAACAGACTACTGGCACTGTTCGTCTCGATAAAACCACATCGAATATTTTTCGGGATCGCGCTAACGCGCAATCACAAAGTCTGCTG
>Ga0208765_1000677_pt1 | contig 22203 bp, 16 predicted proteins | sample ETNtaG_2_FD_185783 | JGI IMG/M metagenome (GOLD analysis project Ga0208765, IMG submission 185783) | Marine microbial and viral communities from oxygen minimum zone, Eastern Pacific Ocean - ETNP201406SV203 (SPAdes) (version 2) | ecosystem: Environmental > Aquatic > Marine > Oceanic ...
ATATATTAATCCATTCCATCATATTTTTTCCATCAGGGCCAATGCTTGAAGGACTTAGAATACAAGCGTTTGCATTGGCAATTTTTCTCTCATCTACAGACCATCGAGAAAATATATTTTTTAATTTGTCCCTTATTGTATCAACAGTTAGTAGTCCAACCCAAAAAGCTACAGGTGCCATTTCAAAACCTGTGGGAGGTCTGTCAGTGACACGAACTTCAAAAACATGTTTTTTAAAACGAACATGTGTAAATATCTGATGCAGAGCAATATTTATTTTATGCTCATCTAGAAGATCAGATTGATCTAAAGCTTGCAACCACTTTTTTATAGAACCATCAAACTTTTGTATGTTATTACCGGACGTAACAGTAAAAATTGATGGTGCATCTAATACTATATCTACAAATTTATCTAATAATTGATCCTCATTATATATACCATGATCAAACAAATTACCACATCTTGAAGGATCTGTATCATTCCAAATATTGTAGCGATGATTAGAATTCTTAGCTGGTTTCCCAGCCATAAACGGACCATTGGCAAAAAGTAACGCACAAAAAGGGGTTAAACAATCTGCTATGAAAGCCATTTCTTCAGCATCTTTTTTGGATAAAATATCAATATTGATTTGAATGCTTGTTGTGTTTCTCATCATCCAAGGTCCGTGTTTCCCTGTCCGTATAAACAATTCATGCATCAACTCATATTTCTTATGATCAATAAAATCTATCTCATTCGGTAAATAGATTGGCTCAACAGCTAAATCAATTGTTTCCAGTTGGTAATTAGTGAGAAGATGGTTTAATCTTTTTTGGTGATTATTTAACTCAATTTGCAAATCATGCAATGACCGTTGTGGTGTGGATGCCCATTCAATTTGACCGCCTGGTTCAATTGAATAATAAGCTTTATACTTATCGTTTACCTGAAAATCAATTAAGTTATTAAGTAAATCAGAAGCTGAATATTCACTGCCGGGATTTACCGGTATCCGCTTCCCTTTCATATCATAAACAAAATCCTCTAGTTCAATACCTATCATTCTATCCTCTTCTGTTTCAAGAGGTGCTAATATTACACTTTTGATTTTTTCTTTTAATTCCATTAAATATTCAAAAAAACGACATGGTCTAATTAATTATAAAAAAACCCCCTGAAATAAAGGGGGTCAAAAGTTTTAATTGAATTATTTGAGTAATTATTCCACCATTTCTCCACCACCCACATAATCCTCCAGATTAAATGCGCCATCTTTTTCCATCTGCTTAGCAGCCTGTACAATACCTTTGCGGGCATTATCAACTTCCCTCTTAGATACTGCCCCTTCGATTGGTTCGTACATAGCCTGTTTTTTCTGCGGTAAGTTTTCAATTACTCTTGATACTACAGTTTCATCCATACCTTTCATCCCCATAGCAATAAGATCTAATTCTACAGAATTCATAAGATCACGAATAATATTATCTGGAAAATATTCAAATATATCTTCCCATTTTAGGTGGTATTTTTTTATCTCATCAGCAAGAGCTGGCGCCTCCCGTGATATAGCCTCTAGATATTTGGATTCGTCATCTGGTTCCATTTCACTTAATATTTCCGCAACATCTTTACCACCGCCCCGTGAAAAGGCAACTGTTTTTGGTAGAAAATGAGACTTCTCTTGAAGGTCTGACGCAACGCTAACCATTGCTCCCAAAGGGACCTCATTTAGAGTCCCCATTTCAATAAGTACGCGACCCTTTTCTTCAGGGCCCAAACGGTCTAAAACTTTTTTTCGCTTTTCAGCACTAACCTGAGCCATCACAATTGCTTTTACTTTTGTATCCTCCGGTAACACCATAGATATTAGTTGTTCATCGGTTAATTCATCTAGGAATTCAAACGGTTTCTTAGGTTCATCTTCACCACCTTCTTCGGCTTGGAATTTCTCACTTACAAAACTATAGTAAAATTGCTCTATAACTCGCTTCTTAACTCCAAAAGAAACACTATCCAGATCCCGTGCAACTGAACGAACTTTCCTTATATCTGTCTTCGATAGTTCCTTTAAAAGTGTAATTGATAGACCTTCACCAAGAATAGTAAATAAAATAGCCACTTTTTGTAAGCCAGATAGTCTTTTTACATCGGTGATCATATACTGACCTCTTTATTTCTTCTTTTTCTTCTTTTTACCAGAATCCTCTTCCTCCGGTTCTTCTGGCGGCGGTTCTGGCTCAGGGACAACATCATCTTCCAACCATTCTTTGACAATACGTGTGGCAGTTTTAGGTTGTCCTACACTCATAGATACAACTGATTGGCGCATCTCGCCAATCTCGCTCCTCAGTACATCTGGATCATCCTCTAGTTCTTGTCCCACACTGGTTACCTGAGAGCCAACACTTTTCTTAGCAGCTAGATTTCCATTATTTGACCCGTCGTTTTTACCCTTTTTTTTTCTTCGAGGAGGTCCATAAAGCCATGGGGGGGGCGGGGGGGGCGTTTTCTTTTTATTAAACAGTAGTACCATAACCAAAACAAGCAATATTAAAACCAGAGCTCCCAATATGGAAACCAATATGATCATTGCGGAAGAACTTTCTACTTGCTCAAGTTCTTTTTCCAGATCGAGCTGGACAGAATCTAGCATAGCAATTTTCTGCGTAAGTTGTGAATCTATTCCTGTCTTTTGTGTTTGCTCGGCAAATACTAACGCTTCTTTCAATGAAGTAATTTCGCCTTTTAAATCACCTAGTTGCAGTGAATCCCGCAACAATTTAGTTTTTCTTTCATATTCAAATTTATTTCTCAGGTTCGCTTGCTCTAATTCATTTAACCGACTCTTAAAAGCTGTCATAGGTTCACTTACGGCATCCTCTATGGATTTTTTCATACCACCACTTTCCCCAGCTTGTAATTGCTCTAGCTTATCAGCAATATTCTTGAGGAGTACCTGTTCCGCACTTTTTTCATCACGGCGTTCCTTGAATGATGCGGTCATTATACTTAACACATCGCCTCTAGTACGGTCAAATCTTGATGCTACCATTACTACCTGGCGAATATTCTCAATTAATTCCGGTGCAGCGCCCTCTTGTAAAATTATGCTGATTTGAATACGTTTCACATCAGCTACAGCAGGGACCCTATGTGTTAGTGTCTTTGATTGTACTCTTTCGCCAGCCATAGTGGGTTCTTGGATTGGTACTACCATGTCGGGACCGGCTTGACCCTGTGTTGCAGACTCCTGAGAGACCTGCGGTTCAGCTTCGACTTCAAAATCAAAACCGGGAATAGGAAGCCCCATGCTGGATAATTCAGTGTCTTCAGCAGATCCATCTCCTGGAGCAGCGTCACCAATTATAGTTGTAAGTTGTTCTAGTGCAGATGCTTCATCATAAATGGGACGGTCACCTGGTATAATCGTAATTTGTTCTTCCTTTTCACCAGTAATTTCAATATCAACATCTACATCAATTACATACTTCTGATCATCAATGATTTTGGAAAGCGCATCTCCTATGCGTTCCCTAAGACCGTTTTCAACCATTAGTTTCTGGGTTAAATAACTGGAGGTTTGCTGGCCTATCAATAAAGTCAGGCTAAATAAGAAAACCAAAATGAAAGGATGTATTTTATACCCCTTCTTCATATTGCACTCCTTGTATAATTCTTAAACATACTTTAATTAATTCTTACCCGTCATTTTCTACATAACTAGTTGTGTGGTGCGAGGGTTTCAAAAATGTTATTTCAATTCGTCTATTCCTACCTTTATTTTCTGGCGTATCATTTAATCCCAAAATGGTTTTTCTATCTATTTGCTGTGTCAGGTTTTGAGCTTGACCCCTTGGAACCCAATCAGCATATCCCGCAGCAACCAACCGGGTCGGGTTGACCCCCTGATCAATAACATTTCTTACCACTGCCGAGCCGCGTGCCGTAGATAACTCCCAATTTGATGGAAACCGTTTTTGATATGCTTTGGGCAACGCATCGCTATCCGTGTGCCCTGCAATTTCAATTTGAAAGATTGAATTCTTAATCTCAGGTACTATTTTTTCTGATAATAATTTCTTTAGACCGGGACTTATTCCCGCGCTTCCAGATCCAAAACTAAAATCACCGCTGATTTCTAATGTAACACCTTTAGAACTAGTGGTGACTTCAACGGGAGGATCTCCTTTACTATCCTTCATTTCTGCTTCAATTTTTTCTACCATTTCATCTAATGATGCTTTTACTTGAGAAAGTTTTGTCGCTACTTTATCAAACTCTCCTTCTAGTTCAGCTGCACCTTCCTTTTTTATCTTACTTCCTAATGATTTACCAGTGGAGTTGGCCATTTCCATAATTTTTACTGGATCCATTGTTGAAAGTGCAGCCAACAATACAAAAAATGCAAAAAGTAGGGTCATCATATCTGCAAATGTGCCAAACCAGCCAGGGAGTCCTTCATCAACAAGACTCATACCTTTTACGATACCAGACTTAAACGCTTTTTTTTCGCGGGGAGTTTTAGCCATTTAGATCAACCTTCAGCCTTCCATTCTGCAGGTGGTATAAATGAATTAAGTTTTTCCCTAACAATTAGGGGGTGTTTTTTCTGATGTATCAATCGAGATGCCTCCACCAGTAAAGACTGAACGGTTGTATTCGCTGAAATTCTAACATTTATTTTATCAGCCATTGGCAAGAAAAATAGGTTAGCAAATACAGCGCCATAAAATGTAGTTATTAATGCTGCTGACATTCCGGGGCCCAAAGAATCCGCGCCACCTTCGCCTCCAAAACCTGATAACATGATGACCAATCCAATTAATGTGCCTACCATACCCCACGCTGGTGACATTACACCCATGGATTTAAAAAGGGATGCCTGTGTTTTTTCACGAATTTCCCGATATTCAATTCTTGTTTCTAAAATTTCTGTTAATTCGTCTAATGAATACCCATCAACTACCATTTGTACCCCATCGCGGAAGAACGGATTACCTATAGAATCAACTTGCTTTTCCAGATCTGCTGCGCCTTTTCTGCCGACATCTGCTGTTGCAACAGCCTCATCTACAAGGTCTCCTAGTTTCACCTCGCCGCCCTTTAATACTGCAGCCATAGCAGCACCCAGTTTTAATACATCACCAAGGGGGAATGCGACAGATACCGAAGCGAGCATTCCGCCAAACACAATTGCAAAACTCGGACCAGAAATAAAGCCCCCAGTACTAGCGCCCGCCTCTGCTGCAGCTAAAAATATACTACCTGCGATAGCTCCAAGTCCTAAAACCATACCTACTAGGGTTGCAATATCCATACCGATTTACTCCCTTACAAAACTTGTAGTCTTTAATCTGTTTTCGTGCAGCGCTTTTAAAATATTTCGCACATCATCGTATTCTGGATCCATCCGTAACGCAAGGTTCCAGTTAATTGTTGCCCGCTGTACATCTCCCAGTTTATAATAAATAGAACCTCTTCGTGCATAAGCAAGTGCAAGATTTGGATTTAGATCCAGTGCGGATTCAACTTCTTGGAGGGACGCCCGATAATCACCGCCATAAAAATAACGGAGCGATCTAGATAAGTGGCGCATAGCTTCATTCATGTTTTTACCTTCAACATTGCTAGAAAGCTTAAATGATTTCAGAGAATCTTCAAGAAAATTCGACTTTTGCTCCATTGCTGACAATCTAACCATAAGATTACGCATTTCATTATTCACCATTACTACAGAATCACGCAAAGAACTGACCATGAAGCTTGCCATTGCTAAAGTAGAATCAAACTGATCTGAAAATTGATCGTCAAAAACAGGCATGTCGCCAGCATCAGTCATGAGAGGAGATGGGCCGGAAAAATCACCTATCACCCGTCTTGCTCTTCGTGGTACAGCCATATCAAATCCCACAGTTAATGCCGGGTGCCCTGACCAATAACGTATTTTCCAGCTTGGTAGTTTATCTATGTGGGTGAACCCAATGTTCAGGCGATAATCCGAGGTAAGGGGGATGCGGAGTCCCACATTGATACCTATACCATCAAATTCACCCACAAAATCTAATCCACCCCATTTATTAAAGAATGGGGTATTCAAATAAAATCCAGCAAATACGCCTGCTGGCGCACCAGTTGAATCTGTAGTCGGCAAAGAATCTTGCGCGCCAAAACCACCTGTACCAAAACCAAGGAAAGTTTGCAGGTGGTAAGATCCCAATTGTTTAGCGCTACTAACTACTACAAAAAAAGATAGTTGCTCGGGAGATAAACTTAACCCGTTTTCTGATTCAGAGTTTTGAAAAACAATATCTTGTAAACCAACAGAAACGCTCACATCATTGTAAGTGAATACTCGCTGTTGCAGGTGAAAACCAAATTCAACAGGTGGCGCATAAGTTGAAACATCGAGATTCGCTAAATTGGTTGTATCTGCAGTTTGTACTGAAGAAAAGCCTAGGGAAAAATTTCTTCCAACTTCCATATCGAAAAAAATTCCAGCAGTACTATTGAAAGGGCTAAAGTTGTGTAATTCAGTTCCAAAGCCCGTTCTAAATAAATATGGGGATCTACCAACGGTGCTAAATGGTATCTTCATCATTAAACCGGGTCTTGTATATGCAACGCGCGTAGCAGCAAAAGACATGTCATTAAAACTAATAACCATAACAAATATTAAGAAAAAGGCTTTCAACCTCATTGATATATTTCTGCTCGTTTAATTTCCATTCGAGCAAGTTTAGCATATTCACTTCTAGGATAATTATTTACCAACTTATTAAATACGATTAACGATTCCTCCGTTTGTCCTAATCTACGATGTAGTAAGCCTTTTTTTATTAAGGCATCATCTACATGATCAGAATCAGGATCCTTCAGGATTTTTTCAAGTGAAATTATTGCATTATTTAAATCTCCAAGTTGTTGGTAAGAATCTGCCATCCAATAGAGAACATTATTGATGATATCTTTTGTTGACTTGTCCAACACCAAATTTGAAAAATAATCAATAGCTATCTGAAAATCTTCCCTTTGATAAGCAAAAACACCAGCCATATAATCTTGTTGACTAAAACTAGGAATAACAGGTGTACCTACAGGCAGTTCTACTGTTTCAGAAACCAAGGGTATTTTCAATTCTGTTTCCACTGGTTTCACATCTTCTTTCGATGCCGTTGATAATTCTACCGGAGTTTCTGCTTTAGATGGCCCGGGATCTATAGATGCCGCATGAGGACCGCTATTGATCTCCGCTATCAAGTCCCTCAGATTTTGGTTTTCCTCCTGCAAGCCACCAATCTTCTGTTGAAATGATTCTTCAAGTAACGTAATACGGTCATTGATGCGATCTAAACTGGCCAGCATTTCTGATGAAGCAGCCATATAAACTGAACCGCTTGGTACCTTTTTGATCTGAAATGCAATTTCTTCTGTAGGTGCTTCAATAACTCTATTGTAAGATTCATTTCCAATAGATGGTTCAATGACAATTCCAAGGTCAAGAAAAAATACCTCCGATATTGAAGGGGATGACTGCGCAGTGATTATACTTAAAAACGATACAAAGAATAAACAATTTACTGTACGAGTCATTGCCACTGCTATTCGTATTCCTCCCAATCAATGACATAGGAATACCCTATAAATGATCCGAATGCATGGGGAACATAAAGCTCAAATGCTCCCATAGCACCAGGTAACAATGTGGCGTCTGTTGTTATTCCGGAATCGAAGGTATGATAGGTGCCTCTTGTGAAAGTGGTTAGGGTTTTTGTTTCTCCACTCCAATTCTTTCGAAAAACAAAATCCATCTTCACGAAATCGGCACGACGCCCGCCAATGTTTTTTATCTCGCCCGTAAAAATTGTATTACCTTGATTGTCCTTCTTTTCAGTTATATTACCAACCAAAACACAGTTTGCAGCATATTTTCTTCCTGCGCTTCTATCTAGAGGATCTGCAGATGTATACTTGGGCTCTGAAAGGCGCGGCATGGGCGGGGGGGAATAACTGTCACGAACCTGTTCAGGCACATATTCTTGAGTATCTTCAGTAATTACATTATCAATAACTCGTACTATGTTATCCCGTTTTATAATAAGATACCCTACCAATGTTTCAACCTTTAGTTCCGACTCATCCTGATAAACGATCTTTCCAAAAATTGTGCTTCCGTTTTTCATAATGATTTCTTTGGAATAAATTGCTAGTGGATTCACCCACATCTTGCTGAGTGATTTCAAATTTTCTAGTTCCGAACTAATGTGTTTTACTTCAGCCGATAATTTCTTTATTTCGAAACTGAGTTCATTCATGATATACGTTGAACCAACGTCATCGGATTCATCTTCACCGGCAGCCTCAGGTACTAATGGACCATCATTGATTGGTGACGCTGCTGCTGTAACCGGTTGTTGTACTTCAGGAGCTTCTTCAACCACTGTCGGTGGCGTTTGAACGCTCACTACTATCTCTAAATTTTTGATATCATCCTCTTCTACAGTAACTGGAGCACTGCCCTTACCCAATTCACCGCCATCTACACTGACTATATATTGCCCAGAGAGAACTTTTTTGAATTTAAACTTCCCACTACCTTTTGCCTTAGTGCTTTGTACCTCTAGCTCATTCTTATCCAAAAGAAGTACAGTTACCTTACCAACTTTTTCGCCACTACTATCAACTACCTTTCCCGATATATCGTAATCTTTCCCTTGTACAAAATTGAAGGCAATAAGGAATATTGTTGAAATAAGGATACTGTTGTTTGGTGTGTGGATTTTCATACCGGTAATTCCTCGGTTTTAATTAGTCAAAAAACATTCATAATATTTTTATCACTTGTTAATGCTTTTTATTCTCAATAATTAGATTTCACCGAAGGTAAATATATCACTGTCTGCTCACCCTGACAATAGAAGATGTTAATAGATGGTTAAACAATTAATTTTGCGCGCAGAAAATACTAAGCCAAAAAATAATTAGAAGTTTTAATAATTGTATTCACCGTAAGGTGGGTATGTTATTTCCAAAAATTATCTAAAGTGGTTTTGTTTTTATATGCAATATTTTTCGCATCTTCAGCATCTTGGCGTAGATCGTCAGGTAATTTTTTAGTCAAAGCCTGTTCATACGCCTCGATAATTAATTCAAAATCCTTACTGTCCTTTTTTTCATACGATTTAGCTATCCAATAGTTTGCTACACCACTGTCCATGTCAATAGAAGCTGCCTTAGAAAAAAGTTCTATTGCATCCCATAGTGCAGATTTACTTCCCTTCTTGTAGAGAGTCAATCCTTCTAACACCAATAATTCATAGCGGGCAGTCTTATTTGTCGGATCAATTTTCAATACCTTTTGATATTCATCTACAGCAGTTGATATATCGCCCATGCTTTCTGCACGGCGCGCAATATTTATGTGAGCTGTCGTCAAAATAGCTACAAACTCAGGGCGCTTATCTTTACTCAAGGCCAACAGCGAATCCTGTTTAGCTACCACCACATCTGGTGCCGTCACAGACAAATTCTTCAAGCTCGGTTGACAACTATAGAACAAGATAACGAATGTAGAAATGATCAAGAATAATGAAAAAACTTTCAAAACTTTAGCTTTTTATCCTTTGATAAATAATAGATCTTTTTTTCGTAATATACTGCGTATAAAGGTCCCATAGACTCTAGTACATATTTATCAGGTTTTAGTTTATAAAGTAAGTAATCAAATTTTTCATAACCTGAAATCTTTTAATCACATTCCCTGCATTAACTATGCAATTTACCTTAGCCAAATATAGGTTACTGCACTATTTTGACGGCCAAAGTCATTATCGTCTGGGAATCCACACGTTGAACGCATAGCCATGGAATCATGATGAAACATATCATAATCCTCACCAAAAATAACCGCATTAAATCGTCCTGACTGGCCAGCGCACCATTCACGCACTGCATCTTTCAAGGCGCCTGTGCCATGACCATGAATTATTTTCATTGCCTTCGATTCTCCATTAAAAATTATTTTACTTACCTCTGCTTCCAGAACCGCTATTGCAGTATCAAGGCCATAGTTTTTATGTCCAATATCAATTACCTTTAGCATAAATCTAATTCTTAAAAGTTATAAAATTGTTTTTATTAACTCACTATAATTTCATGAACTAATAACACAAATAAACAGTAAAATAATGCTGATGTGTAATGATTTTAATGCGTAATAATTTGGCTAAGACACGTTCTGAATAATTATCCGAAAATTGCCCCTGCTTCTGATTGCACAATCCTAGTGGAATTGGATCATAAAATTTCAGAAACCACGCAAAAAAAACTATTTACACTTATTACACACCTACTCCATAACCCTATACACAGCGTTGTCAACATCCACCCGGGTTATTCATCAATGCTCCTAACACTTGATAAAACGACCAATATAGATGACACTATACGGGTAGTAGAAAATATTTTGTATGTGGTTCAAAATAGTGAACCGCCGGAAGAAAAATTAGTGGAAGTTCCAGTTTTATATGGCGGCAATTATGGAAAAGATATACAACGGGTAGTACAATTTTCAAAACTAAGTGAAAGTGAAATAATACAGCGTCACCAAACCGGAAATTATCTGGTTTACTTTTTGGGGTTTACGCCGGGATTTCCATATCTCGGTGGTATGGATCAAGATTTAACAACGCCGCGAATACAAACACCGAGAAAACGTGTTCCTCAAGGATCCGTAGCAATTGCAGGAGCACAAACGGGTATATACCCATTCCCTTCGCCAGGAGGTTGGAATTTAATTGGCCGAACACCGCTTAAAATTTTCAATATATCAAACCCCCAAAACAGTCTAATTCAAATGGGCAATAAGGTACAGTTCAAATCTATCGGTGAAGATGAATATGAACGATTAAAGGAATCCAATGGGGCTTGAAATTTTAAGAGCGGGTTTACAATCAACTGTACAGGATAGAGGAAGATTTGGGTACGCCCATTTGGGGGTTTCTGCATCGGGAGCAGCAGACAATTTTTCACTTAGAATAGGAAATATGTTAGTAGGTAACCCGAATCAATCCGCTGGTATTGAAATGACTATAATCGGAGATAAATATCGTTTTAAATCTGATGCCTACATTGCCTTAACAGGCAGTGAGTTTGAAGCAGAATTGGACAACAAACCAATTCCATTTTGGCAGGGGTTATCCATAAAAAAAGGCCAGATCCTTGATATTCGTTCCACCAAAACCGGAGCTAGATGTTACCTATGTGTAGCAGGCGGCATTAATGTTGAGGATGTAATGGGCGCGAAAACAACACATCTGACATCTGGAATAGGGGGATGTCATGGCAGAATATTAAAAATACTGGATGAACTGGATTTTGGGACATTAGACAATTCAATTAATCCGGTACAAAAGCTGAATGAATCAATAACAGCGGACAATAAAATTATCAGGGTTACAAAGGGAATACAGTGGTTATGGTTCCATAAAAAACAAAAAAATAAATTTTTTCAGCAACAATATCAGGTTACAGATTTGTCCAATCGCATGGGTTTACGATTAATAGGAAATACAATTAATACCAAAAAAGAAAGTGAGATTATCACGGCGGGGATACCGTTGGGTGCAATACAAATCCCCGCTGATGGGCAGCCGATCATATCATTTGTTGAACATCAAACAACTGGTGGTTATCCAATTATTGCAAACGTCATAAGTGCTGATTTCAGAAAAGCAGGGCAATTAAAACCAGGAGATTTTTTCCAGTTTGAATTGACCAGTTTTAGTAGGGCAGAAAAATTAAAGGTCGATCAAGAAAAATTTTTACATTCCTTGCAACATGATTGATGTAAACAGTGATGTGGGTGAAATGACCCAACTGCTGGAAGATGGCACTTATTATAAATTAATGGATTATATCACTTCGATTAATATTGCCTGTGGTGGCCATGCCGGTGATTACAAATTTATGAAAGCCATGATCCGTATGGGAATTGAGAAGAACGTGAATGTTGGCGCACATCCAAGCTACCCAGACAAAGAAAACTTTGGCAGAAAAATAATTCCCATGAAGCCAACTGATATAACTGAAACTGTCATGAAACAGATAGAGGAATTACTTGAGATTGCAATATTAGAAAAAACAATATTAAAACATGTGAAACCTCATGGCGCACTGTACAATCAAGCGGCAAAGAGCAGCGCCATTGCGCACGCCATTGGTTTAGCAGTAAAGAAAATTGATCCACAATTAACCCTTGTTGGTTTATCAAATTCAATAATGATTGATACCTGGAGAGATATGGGTTTAATTATAGCAGGAGAAGCATTTGCAGATAGAACTTACGAAACGGATGGATCGCTCAGGGATCGGAAATTTAACAATGCACTGATAACAAATCCTGCTCAGGCAGCAAAACAGGTAATGATGATCATAAAAAGAGGGGAAATTATTTCTGTGGATGGCAATACCATATCGATTAATGCCCAAACAATTTGCATTCATAGTGACACTACAAATGTTTTAGCAATTGCTAAAGCTGTAAAAGATACAGAGAACTAAAATATGCAGAAAATCATATTAGGAAAAACAGGTGTCAAGGTGTCCGCAATAAGTCTAGGAACCTGGTCATATGGTGGCGCCAATAAACAAGGTGAAATACCCGTTGGTTGGGAAGGACAACAGGATGATGATTCTATTAATGCGTTGTTGCGTTGTCATGAAATTGGAATTAACCACTGGGATACGGCAGATGTTTATGGTAACGGGCGATCGGAACAAGTGATCGGTTCTTTATGGGAGAAGATTCCGCGAACAGATATTTTTTTGGCTACAAAAGTTGGCTGGGATGATGGTGGTTATGGCCATTATTATCACCCGGTACATATGCGCAGACAAATGGAAAAATCATTAAATAATTTGCAAACAGATTGTGTTGATTTATTATATCTGCATCATTGCAATTTTGGAAAACAAGACGAATACTTTAATGATTCCTTAGAAACTGTTCGTCGCTTTCAGGAAGAAGGTAAGACGCGATTTGTGGGTTTATCTGATTGGGACTTGTTCAAAATAATGAAGTATATCGATGCTGCACAGCCAGACGTAGTGCAACCTTATCGTAATGTTATGGATGATACCTATGGGCCATCAGGCCTAAAAGATTGGATCGATGAACACAATGCTGGCATATGTTTTTTTTCACCACTCAAGCACGGATTATTAACAGGAAAATACACCGAACCGGTAACATTTGGGACTGGTGATTTTCGCACCAACGTAAATGATTTTGGGAAAATAGATGTCATAAATAGAATGCGAGAAAACAAGAGCTTACTTGAGAAAAAATTTTCTGATCATTCCCACCCTGTAATGCGCGGGATAGTTGGTGCACTTTTTACAGATGCACCATCTGGTTGTGTCTTACTTGGTCAGCGTAACGTAAAACAGGTAAATATAGCAGCAACATTAGGCGAAGCTCTTTCTGATAGTGATGCAGATTGGGTTAAAAAATTATATAGTTCTTAACCGCGTAAAGCATCAAAAAATAACCCAGGTAAATGTAATGGGCCTGGATTTGCCTGGAAATAAGTGAAACGCTTAGATACATTATGTGCTTGTTTGTTCGTAACAAACCAAGGTGGCTTGGGAAACATGTGCAACTCACCTTTTAAAATATTGCGCGGAAATGGGGTAAAGGGTGCATATACTACCGTCTTCTCCGGCTTTTCAAACAAACGGGTATTGTGTACCACCCCATTGCCACTTTGAATATCAGTGCTTGTGTGGCCGGGGAAAGCTCCCCAAGTACACTCAGCAGTTAAGAAAGCTAATGCACACCAAGTATTCACGCCTATAGACCCATAACGCAAGTCTGCAATGGCATTTTCGAAATCAGGCCCTAATTCTTTTATTGTTCTTGGATGAATAAGAATATTTGCACCAAGCGTTCCCCACAGTCTTTCATTACAAAATTGTACGGCATTTTTTAAGTATTCAATTGGATTGTTTCCAGGTAAGGATGTCTGTCCCAGTGCGCCAACAAATACCTCCTGATTAAACAAATATTCATCCGCATTTTCATCATCAAGTCCGGCAATCAAAAGCCTGGGCAATTCACAGACATCGGAATCATCCAGATCTTCGCAATTCTGGTATGCTTGTTTTACGCTCTCATACCGATCATTTGCGCCAGGGTAATAGGGCTCTCTGGGTGTAGCAGTTGATATTGTTGATTTGACTAAAGAAAGCAAGTCATCCACTGAATCCCACATTTCTGGTAAAACAAGAACTTGGCTGGCTATGCAATTGAAACCGCCATTATGTAGTTTTTGAGTAGCAATATTTTCAGCCTGATATTTTAAATCAGCTTTTGACCAAGGGCCTGGAACCACTATTATAGGTGTTACACAACCAAGTTCTGCTGTTATAGATTTATCCAATTGCACTTCGCCGCGTTTCTTTCTTTCCTGACCTTCCGATCCTGAACCAAAAACAATGGATTCATAGGTATTCGCACCTCCAGTAATATGGATATGATCTATCTCCCCATGCTGACAAAGATATTTTCCTACATCTGCCCCTCCTGAAACTATTTGTATATACCCGGCGGCTACAAAGTCCTCAAAGATGAAATCAAAAATTTCTTTAAGATAATCATTGACAGGATGAACTTTCAAAATACACACAGATTTATGAGCAAATAGCCTATCTAAAACATCCAGCGGTGGTATGGACGCTATATTTCCAGCGCCGAGAACAAGCGATACATGGCCACTTTGACCATTAGTTTTATAAACTTTCGCTACATTTTCAGAAAAATTATCCTCTGTAACATCATCCTGCAACCATACTTCAGCTCTAATGCCGCTTAGCAATAGTCTATGGTAAATATTGTATGGAAAAATATCTGCTATTAATTGACCACCTGGGCTCGTTCGTACTTTTCCGATTGGAGGATTCTTACCTTTCTCAAGAGACTGTAAAGTACCAACCATGCTCTCGATACCATAGATTAATGCCCAAGGTCCCGAAGCCCATTCTTCACCTACTAGCGGCGAATTTTCTGGAATTGATTTTGCCTTTACTGCTGCTACAACCCAATTATCGGCTACTTCAGCAGTTTTTTTTGTTGCACCTTGGAAAAGGGGAATTTTTTCGGCTATTGGGAGTTTAGCCCATTCATCTTTGTGGGTATTTAAAGCAGCAATTGCCTTATCTAAAATCAATTTGTCCATAATTAATGTATGCCCCTCCTAAATAGTACGATTATTTATAAAATTAACTCGTCTTTTATATAATAGGAAGATATTGTATCAACAACACAAAATTATTTCAGGTAGAGCATTTTTCTCGTTTGGGAATAATTAGCGGTAGCGGATTGTATCCGATAAAAATATACCCCAGTTGAAACGGGGTTATGCTGGTTATCAGTAGCGTCCCAATGCACGATATGTTCTCCAGGTTGTGTTTTGCGTTTATAAATAGTACTAATTAGTCTACCGAGCATATCAAAAACTTCTATAGTAACTATATGTTCCTCAGGCAAGGAGAACTGGATGGCCGTTGTCGGGTTAAACGGATTAGGGTAGTTCTGCGATAAGCTGAAATCAAGTGGTAAGCCTACCTCATTATTACTAGTTAAGACGATGCTTGTGTCAACCAAAAGATGAATATCATCAATATACCAACCACTAGATACTCCTGAAGCATCCGTTAATATGTGAAATCTCAGGTAAACACCTGAATCAAGATAATCGGTAACATCCACAATTACGGTGTCAGTCACATTAACACCTGTAATAGAATAAATAGGCTGCCAATTTGATGCATTACTGGAAATCTCTACTGTGCCAATATCATTCTCACGTAGAAAACTGCCTGTCCAAAATTTTAAGTAAGCAGATTGATAGGTGGACAAATCAAATGGCTCTATAAGAGTAAGATAATCAGATTTATTATTTTCATAACTTTCCCCCGGAGAATCATTCATACCATACTTAATACCAGCATTAATAAAGAATAGGCCCCAACTTTGTCCGGTATTCCATTGTCCGATAATTTCTTTATCCCAGCTTGTAAGGACTGTATTATTAATTATTTGAAAATTTAAAGTATCAGAATACCCAACATTAGCATTTGATGCAATATCTACCGCACTTGCAAAATAATACACCCTATCATTTCCTGATAAGTCATTCCACTCAATATCGCCCTTCCAATGATAACCGTCAAATACCATTGGAATACTAACTATTTCAGCTAGATCGAAAGAATAATACCAATGTAAATAAACACTATCTACACCAATATTATCAGATGCGGAAACGGAAACGGAAACAATCCCTGAACGATCAATAATGCTTGGTAGACTGACCAGTTCTGATAATTCTGGTGTTATAAGATCCCTACCAATACTAAAAATGAATGTATCATCCGTATTGATTGGATTTGTCCAGTTATAATAATTGTTATACACTGAAAAATAATATTCAACGATAACGGACTGATTTGGGGGGGACAAAGTATAATAAAAACCATCAGTTGTGTCATTCATTTCGACGGTGTTGAACTCTTCACCGTTCAACCTATAATGTAAATACGGTCCATTAAAATCTGCACCGCCATTAAAAATGCTAACGTAAAAATAAACACTAGCAGTAGAATCTTCATTATCGGTTAAAGATGTATGGTTAATGAAATTCAAATAATTTAATGTTCGTTCTAAAAATACTCTTTGGTATTCATTGACGTCTTGAGGGGCAGTTGAGCTAGCGTTACTCCCAAATGTCTCCAGTCCCGTACCTGTGTACACTAACCTATGTTCCCCTTCAAAGCTTAACCCCATCCCCAAACCGTTGCTGTATGAAAAGATAAGTGTTGCATCATCGTGCGGTGTAAAATAATCTGGATACTGATTAGCAGATGGATATCCGGGTTGATATATATCAAAATTAAGTCCATCAGATATTGAATTTCCCGGTATTCCTACAACTGAAGAAGCATTAGCGTCATCTCCACCCCAATCTGCGTGCAAATAATTAGAAAAAAATGCTGTTTGTAATGAATCGCCGGGATATTCATTACATTCATGTCCTAAATCTTGACCGCTTAAATATACATTACCCCCATTATCCAAATACTGACCCAAAACGCTCATATCATCATAATCTAGATTTGGGAAATGGTATTCTGTGAACCAGATAATTATCGGGCTATTTTGTACCATTTCATATGTTAAAGGACCGTTAATTCTTTCCCAAACAGAATATTTAATACCTAAAGAATCAAGTATGGTTGTATAAAATTGGTCAGTTAATCCACCACCATCATCATCAACTACCAAAACTGGTGTAGTGCCTACATTTATTGAAATCTCAAAAGAATTTAAATTATTGCCGCCTTGTTCAATATTTACAAGCATAACAGCTATTCCAACTTCTGCTGAATCAGCAATGGTTATAGAGAATGCTTGATCCAATATGATTGTATCCTCTGGCGCTACGACTAGATTTATTTCAGAATTATCGATAATATTTAGTCTTGAATCTAGACTGGATAGATAAACATTTACATTTTCAGAGCCCATTATTGAATAATTGTATAAATTGATACCAATATCAATTGTTTCGCCAGGGTCAAAAGATGCGTCCCCATTTCCATTTAACATATCACTTGCAGAAAATTGTGACAACCCCAATCTCACCGGAATTTCATTAAGTTCACTATCAGTATACGTAACACCATTATTAGCATTTACACGGCCATTTCCCAATAATAAATAATACTCCGGATTTACATCATATATATCGTCAGCAGTTGCTGAAAGTCTTAAGGCCAATCCATAAGAACTTAATTCACTAAATTGTGATTTTATAAGTGCTCCTACACCTGCAGCTACAGGTGAAGACATAGATGTTCCCGATGCAGTTTCATAATCATTATCTAATGTAGCTGATAAGATACCTGATCCTGGTGAAGATATATCTACAGACAAATGGTAAGTGGAAAAGCTTGACTTATAATCACCCGTTGCAGTTGAAGCAACGCTCAAAACATTTAGATATGCAGATGGGTAATGAAGCTCATTTTCATTGTTATTACCCGCACTAGCAATCACCAGCGTGCCTAATTCATGGGCGTATGTAATTGCATCCAGTTGATAATTACTTATTCCACCGCCATCCCGTCCAAAACTACAGTTTATTACTGCAGCATTCATATCAGCAGCGTATATCATAGCAGCGGGATAATCACCAGACAATGAGCCATTACTGTCGTTAGAAAATTTTAAGGGTAGTATCTTACACTTCCATCCAGGAGCAGATACGCCAATACCATTATCTGTAACAGCAGATGCACATCCAGCGACATGCGTTCCATGGTCCTGACTGCTAATTACCGGATTGGGATCATTATCGTTTTCAGAAAAATCCCATCCACTAACGTCATCCACATAGCCGTTAAAATCGTCATCCAAACCAGCAGTGCCATTATATTCTGCCCAGTTTATAAATATATTAGCAGCAAGATCCTCATGGTCAATGTCAATTGCGTCATCAATTATAGCAATTATTACATTTGTATCACCTTGAGTAACATTCCATGCCAGAGCTGCATCAATTACCGGTAAATGCCATTGATTAGTATAATAAGGGTCATTAGGCGTAGTTGTTTCATAAGGTATATACCTTGGTTCAGCATATATAACATGTTTTAATTCCGAAAGATCATCAGATAAAATATCCGGCATAATACTATCGGTATATTTAATTCTGTAAATACGATTTATATCTGGTAGACGTGGATTTAAATCCTTTTTATAGGGTACAACGGGACTTATATCGGTAATCGCGAACTTTAACAAGGCGGCATCAATTTCCGCTACGCCAGTCGTAAGCGAATGTGGCGAAATAATTTTTGTTTCTGAAGCTAGCTTAAGAATTATTTCATTGGGAACATATTCAACTTTATTTAGATCTTTGCTATAAAGGATTCCATTAATGATTAACAGTATTGAAACAAAAATACTGCGACATTGTACCACTTTAATTCTCTTTTGTTTTTAGTTGGGCATGTGCTGCGGCCAGCCGGGCAATTGGAACCCTGAATGGCGAGCAACTCACATAATCAAGTCCAATCCTATCACAAAATTCAATGCTGTCTGGATCGCCCCCATGTTCACCGCAGATCCCAATTTTCAAACCTTTGCGCACGCTGCGACCCCTTTCTACGCCAATTTGTATTAACTGGCCTACGCCTGTTTGATCCAGGCTCTGAAACGGATCATGGTCTAAAATACCGCTCTCCAAGTATTCCGGTAAAAATCCACCAATATCATCGCGACTAAAACCAAATGTTGTTTGTGTAAGATCATTGGTGCCAAAGCTGAAAAATTCCGCCTTCCCTGCAATCTCATTTGCAGTCAACGCCGCTCGAGGAAGTTCTATCATAGTGCCAACCAAGTAGGTAAAACTAGTTCCAGTTTCAGATATAACTTCATCAGCTATACGGCGGACAATTTTTTCCTGATGTTCATATTCTTTATATGTACCGACAAGCGGTATCATTACTTCCGGAGCTACGCTAATATCTGCAGCAGTTAACTCGGCTGCAGCTTCAAATATTGCACGTGATTGCATTTCGGTGATCTCGGGGTAAGCGATTCCAAGACGACAGCCCCGATGTCCAAGCATAGGATTTAATTCTTCAAGCCCCTTGATCCGATTAACTAATTTTTCATTACTAATATTTAATTCAGCTGCCAGTTCATTTTTCTGATCATCTGTAAGGGTCATAAATTCATGCAGTGGCGGATCAAGTAATCTAATTGTGACAGGATGAGGTGACATCGCTGAAAGTATTCCCTTGAAATCATCCCGTTGAAAAGGTAATAACTTCATAATAGCCTCACGACGTTTTTCTGTTTCTTCAGCGATGATCATTTCCCTGATGGCCAAAATTCTTTCTGGATCAAAAAACATATGTTCTGTTCGACAAAGTCCAATCCCCTTTGCACCAAAATCGCGGGCCTGTAATGCATCTTCTGGTCGCTCCGCGTTGGCGCGGATACCAAGTTTTCTTATTTGATCTGTCATTTCCATCAGCTTTCCATAATGTTTGTTAACACTTAAATCGGGAGCTATCAGATTTAACTGTCCCTTATAAACCATACCGGCTGACCCGTTCAGGGTAAGCCAATCTCCTTCTTCTAACACTTGGTTATCAACTGTCAGTATTTTATCAGATATATTTATTTGTAAGGCGGAACAACCAACAATACAGCATTTTCCCCACCCTCGGGCAACAAGAGCAGCGTGTGAAGTCATGCCGCCTTTTGCCGTGAGTATTGCCTTGGCGGCATGCATCCCGTGTACATCCTCAGGAGAAGTTTCATTGCGCACCAGTACAACATCATGGCCATTTTTGCCCCATTCTTCTGCTGCATCTGCTGTAAAAACAATCTGTCCAACTGCGCCTCCGGGACCAGCTGGTAATCCTTTAGCCAGCAAGGTTGCTTCTGTTTCTGATGCTGGATCAACCATAGAATGCATGATCTCATCCAGTTGATCTGGGGTAACTCGCGATACTGCCTCCTCCATAGTAATTAAGCCAGAAGATTGCATTTCACAAGCCATACGGATTGCGGCAGCGCCATTTCGTTTGCCGACCCGCGTCTGAAGCATCCATAGTTTTCCATCCTGGATTGTAAATTCGATGTCCTGCATATCACAATAATGATTTTCAAGTTTGGTTCGTATAGCATCTAATTGGTCATATACATCAGGCATTAATTCATCCAAGGCAGGTAATTTGTCTGAATCTTTCGCTTTTGTATTACTATTTAGGGGAAAAGGAGTGCGAATACCAGCCACCACATCCTCACCTTGAGCATTAATAAGCCATTCACCGTAAAATACATTTTCACCGGTAGCAGGATTACGTGTAAAAGCTACACCAGTAGCAGAATTATCGCCCATATTACCAAACACCATAGTTTGTACATTTACAGCAGTCCCCCAATCTTCCGGTATGTTTTCGATTCTTCTATAACTTACTGCCCGCTTGCCAGCCCACGATTTAAACACAGCTGAAATACCACCCCAGAGCTGTATTTTGGGATCATCTGGAAATTCACTGCCAAGTATGTCTTTTATCTTTAATTTAAATTCTTCGCACAATTGTTTAAGATCATCTGCAGTCAAGTCTGTATCGACGGTCGCTCCGCGATCATTTTTCATGTGATCCATAATTTCTTCTAATTGTTCTCGAATCCCTTCTCCCGATATTGGTTCAATTCCTTCTGATTTTTCCATAACAACATCCGAATACATTGTAATCAACCTGCGATAGGCATCATATACAAAACGTGGATTTTTGGTTTTATTTATTAATCCGGGAATCGTATTCTTTGTTAACCCGACGTTAAGAACCGTTTCCATCATGCCTGGCATTGATTGTCTCGCTCCGGAGCGAATAGACACAAGTAATGGATTATCTGGATCACCAAATTTCTGATCCATAATCATTTCAATTTTTTCCACAGCACTCTGAGCTTCATTTTCCAAACTTTCCGGGTACACTCCATGTTCCAGATAAGCCATACAAAGATTGGTGGTAAGAGTAAAGCCAGGCGGCACCGGGATTCCTAAATTGGTCATTTCTGCAAGGTTGGCGCCTTTACCTCCAAGTGTATTTTTTTGTTCTGCAGCACCTTCCGCTTTTCCATCGCCAAAATAATAAACATTTTTCATGCTTTTACTCTATTCGTAATCATAATTATGCTTTCTGGACAAATAAATAATTTGTTGTGCCCGGCACACCAATTGGTACTCCACCTGTAACAACATAATGTTCTCCTGTGTCCAGTAAATTATTTTTTGCTATAAACTCGGCCGATACACTTGGAATGTCATCTGAGCTGGAATATTGATCTATCAAATTGGGGGTGACGCCCCAAATAACAGATAACTGACGGTAGGTCTTCTCAGTAGGAGTGAGGGCAATAATATCAGCCGACGGTTTATATCGTGCTATCATTCGAGCAGTACTGCCACTGTGAGTCAATGTCAAAATAATTCCAATATCCATATCATTCGCAATCTGACAAGTGGCGTGACTTATTGCGTCTGCAGTATGTTGATGGTGAGAAATTGGCTGATGTATGTTATCAAAATCAATATTCTGTTCTGTTTCCAACACTACCTTTGATAGTACTTCAAT
>Ga0208765_1000695_pt1 | contig 21932 bp, 24 predicted proteins | sample ETNtaG_2_FD_185783 | JGI IMG/M metagenome (GOLD analysis project Ga0208765, IMG submission 185783) | Marine microbial and viral communities from oxygen minimum zone, Eastern Pacific Ocean - ETNP201406SV203 (SPAdes) (version 2) | ecosystem: Environmental > Aquatic > Marine > Oceanic ...
GAGACCACCGGGATGTCGCCGACGGCGGCCCGGATAGCGACCACCGCGGCCTCGGTGTCGGTCAGGTTCGCACCACAGTTGGCGCCGATGCCGGCCACCCCGAGCTCAGCGAGGAAGACCCCAGCCTCCTGGCCGGTAACGCCCATCATGGTGCAGCCGGCAGTGTCGTAGCTGAGGGTGACCACGATGGGGAGGTCCGAGACCTGGCGGGCGCCGCGCACCCCTGCCTCCACCTCCGGTAGAGCGCTCATGGTCTCCAACCAGAGAATGTCGGCCCCTCCGGCATCCAACCCGGCGGCCTGCTCGGCAAAGGCGTCCGCTGCGTCGTCGGCACCCAGGTCACCCAGTGGTTGGAGCAGCTCGCCGGTTGGGCCCATGGAGCCAGCTACCAGGACCAGTCGGTCGACCTCGTCGGCCACTCCACGGGCGTTGGCCGCCGCCGCTGCATTCAGTTCGTGGACCCGATCCTGCAGGCCGTGGAGCTTCAGTCGGTGTCGATTTCCGCCAAACGAGTTGGAGAGAATGATGTCGGATCCGGCCTCGACATAGGAGCGGTGGATACCCCGGATGCGGTCCGGATGATCCACGTTCCAGACCTCGGGCGGGTCCCCGGCGGCCAGGCCAGCCGCGAAGAGCTGGGTTCCCATGGCACCATCGGCAACCAGTACGCCTTGGGCCTCGAGGAGTTCCACCCAGCGGCTCATGCACCGAACCTACCTCCGGGGCGGTTCGGGGACCCGCCGATTCGACGGCCTGGCTACAACCCTTGCCGTGGGACCACCGTGGCGCGACAATTGGGCCAGCTGACCGGCTGGGCGTGCATGTTCGACGGAAACTCGGGCGACGCCGTAGGGAGTTGGTCAGCTCGGGACACCCCCGGGATGCACCCGCCTCGAGTTGGAGGCGGGTGTTCCGCGTGGGACAGCCCTGAGGCCCGAGGGTCCGTCACGGCGTACGCTTCGGCCGTGCTGCACGGTTTCCCCACCCTGATAGTCGCTCGGTGAGCGTCGCCGTGGTGCCCGATCGGCTGCAGGCCGAGTTAGAGGCCCGAGGGTCGCGCCTCCGTCCCCCCGAGGTGGTGATGCGACCCGAGATGCTTGGGGCGGCCCGCCTCACCCGGTACAGCTTCAGTCGAACCATGCTGCGACGGGCCGTCGCCGGAGGTTGGACGGCCTGCCGTACCGGCCAGGACCTAGACGCCGAAGGTCGGGGCGAGTCCGTGTACACGGTTGAAGCCGATGGCCATCGGTTCAGTTTCGTGGCCTTCACCACGACCATTGACGAGTCAGCCCACACCGACCGGGTTATTGCTGAACGGTGGGAAGTGGCCGGGGTCCTCGTAGAAGGCGAGGTGACAGAGGAACTGATGGCCACGCTGAGGGTTCAGGTGCCAGAACAGGAGCGGGGACGCTTGGACCCCCGGGTGCTGTGCCTGACCCGAGGAAACCGCAGCGTTCGGTTCTTCGGCTACCTGGTTGACGCCCTGGCCGCCGGCCAGCAGCCCGACCCGGACCTGGTAGGCGACGCCGGCTACATCCTCCGGAGCACCGCTTTTTACGCCAACGGAAAGTTCGGCATGCGGTCCTTCGCCGGCTATCCAACTGACCATCCCCTCGGACCCCCCTACCGGGCCCAGTTCGTGGCCGCCTGGCTGTTTCGAGAACTCGGCTACGACATGGTCGAGCACTGTGCCCGAATCAAGGGCGGGGAGACATCAGTGTCCTTTGACGAGGAGTGGCGACGGTTTTTCGGCCTCGGCAACGCCACCGGACTGGGCCTCGTGCCGTACGCCTTCAAGCACCCCCGAGTGCTAGATGCCTGGGTGGGAGTCCGGGAGGTCGCCCTGGCCGACCAGCGAGACCTACCGGGCGATCCCACTTCCATGGAACGGCTGACGGCTTGGATCGCTCGGGCCCGACGGCATTTCTCCACCGGGGGCGACGATGACTGCCACCCCTTCCTTAATGCCCGGTCTCTTGTTCCAGTTCTGGACCGGATCGCCTCGGCGTGGGAGGACGCCTCGACCAGTGACCTCCCGTTTGACGCCCTCTACCGCTGGGCGGAGGTCGACGGCCCAGAGACGGCCGAGATGGTCGTGTCGCTGCTCCTAGAACTCCACGAGGCCGACGACGCCTTGGTCGATGAGATGTTCGTCGTCGAAGAACGTGCCGCCGCTGATCCGGCGATGACAGTTGGCGAGGCCCGTCGACTGCTCGACGAGAGGTTCGACTGGCTAGCCGACCTGGGCCTCGACGGGATCGAGGCCGACACATTCTGGTGGGTGGTTAGCGACAACACGGAGGAACCCCGGCGGGCCCTTCGGTCGCTCTTGGCCCCGGAGCACCGCGACGTGGCTATCGACACAGCCCTAAGGCTTTGGCGCCTGCGGGCCGACATGGTTGCGGAAGATAGCGACACCCCGATTTACCGATTTCTCGCCGAACGGCCCGAACATCGCCTGGCTGTCGAACGCCTCCACGCCAGCGACCGCCGCTACGGCGAGCCAAGGGACAATGCGTGTGCGGCCGGCTACCTCCCGCTGCAGATCCAGCGATTTCAGCTGGCCATGTACGGCATGGACAACTACAAGCCGAAGTCCACCGACTGGTTGCGGGTCACCCTCTTCCAGGGGGCGCCGCGGCTAGACGACCTGGGCCCTGACGTCACCGACGACTGGGTCCTCCCACCGCGACCGGGGAGCCCCGCATGATCATCGACGGTTTACAGATCAACGACTGGTCCCGGGAGGTGATCACCGAGGTCCGGTCAGGTGGCGTAGATGCCGTACACGCCACGGTCGGTGTATGGGAAGACCTTGCCGGGACCATGACCCGGATCGGAGCCTTCCGACACCTGTGTCGCCACAATGCCGACGTCATCCGGATCGTCCAGTCGGTGGATGAGATCCACACTGCAGTGGCCGACGACGTACTGGCCGTAGTCCTGGGATTTCAAAACTCGTCGATGCTGGGTGATGACCCGGAGATGGCCGGAATTTTTGCCGACGTCGGGGTACGAGTCATCCAGCTGACCTACAACATTGCCAACCATCTGGGTTCTAGCTGCTGGGAGCCGCACGACGGTGGCCTGACCCGAGCCGGGCACCGGATGGTCGCCGCCCTGAACGACGCCGGTGTCCTGGTCGACATCTCGCACGTAGGCAATGTCACCGGTCGGGATGCCGTGGACGCCTCGGCTCACCCCATCGCCATCACCCACGGCAACCCGGTCTCGTTCTGCGACTCGCCGCGGAACAAACCCGACGAACTGGTCGCCGCGGTGGCCGAACGGGGTGGTGTCATCGGTTGCACCCTCTATCCGCTGTTCATGGGTGGAGCAGACGTCACCCGTGCCGAGTACTGCTCGATGGTCGCCCAACTGGCTGACCAGATCGGCGTGGAGCACGTGGGTATCGGTTCAGATGCTGTTCTGGGTTGGAATCCGGACGCCTTGGGTTGGATGCGTAACGGTCGCTGGGATCGGGCGACGGCCCCGACCGAAGCGCCGAAGTTTCCGCCGTGGCCAACGTGGTTCGACGGCCCGAAGGATTTCGGCAACCTGTCGGAGGGGCTAGACGAGGCGGGATTCACCACGGACGAACGGGATCTGGTGCTGGGCGGCAACTGGCTACGCCTGTTCGGCCAGGTTTTCCCAGCCTGAGGGCAGTGGTCGTGGCGGGTTCAGTGCTAGTCGCGCCCCGTGAGGTCCACGATCTGGTGTTTCGCTGCGCCAGGGTGGCCGGCTGCGACGCCGGTGGCGCTGACCGGACGGCCCGGAACGTGACAGTGGCCGAGGTCCAGTTCGGGGGAGCGCTAGCGGCGGTCGTTGACGCGTTGAACTCCGAGGCGTTTACCTCCACGTGGGCCATGGCAGCCGACGCCCTTGTTTCAGCCGAAGTCAACGCCCGTCACCACGGGTCAGCCACGGTCACCTTCGACCCGCCAGTGCCGCTGGCCGCCCTGGCAGCAGCCGTCGCCGAGGCGTCGGCCCGTGGCGTCGTCGTGTCAGGTATTCCTAGTGACGCCAATGGAGGGTCAGAGATTGCCACCTTGGACCTAGCGCCGGGACAAGTGGAACCCGCGGCCGATCCAGGAACCAACGCCTACCGCGACGGCCTGCCAGTGGACAGGGGAGCGTTTGACGCTCTGGTTGAGGCAGCAGCGGCGTTTCTAGTTGCCGAGGAGGCCCTCGACGCTCTTGAGGGCTGACAGTCACCCTCAGTTGCCAGCTAACTCCGTTGCGAGAGTCCAGACGGAATCTTCCACGTCTACTGGGTCGGTAGGACGCCGACCGGCTCCGGGAAGGCGTGCGCCCTCCTGAACGGTGATGCTCTCGGCCAAGGCTGCCAACCGGTCGTGGAACGTCCGGCCGCTATACGAGTCAGGATCGACCACCACATAGAACTGGCCAAGATCGTGAGGTGCACCCTCAGGGGACTTGAGCGGTGGTACGTCAACGCTCAGGCGGCAACCGGTCAAGGCGCCGGCTAGCACCTCGACCAGCAGACCGATCCCATAGCCCTTGTATCCACCGGCCGACACCAGCGAGCCAGCCAAAGCGGCTTGGGGATCGGTGGTTGGGTGGCCATCGGCGTCGACGGCCCAGCCGAGTGGGATTTCTTCGCCAGCCGCAGCGGCCATAGTGATTTTACCCAAGGCCACGGCACTGGTGGAGAAGTCGAACTGGAAGGCAACCCCGCCCTCGCCGTCGGGGACAGCCACGGCGATCGGGTTGGTACCCAGCACCGGGACCGAGCCGCCGGGCGGGGACACCCGAGGCGTGGCGTTGGTGGCGCCAATGGCCAGCAGCCCCTCAGCGGCGAACTGCTCGGTGAAGAAGCCAAGCGATGTACAAGTATGGGTGTGCTCCACCGAGACGCCGCAGATGCCGTTGGCCCGAGTGGCTTTCACGGCAGTCGGAAAGCCCGCGGCGAAAGCACTCTGGGCGAAGCCGAGCCGGCCGTCAATACGCACGGCCCCTGGTCGGGTCACGGTTACCACCGGTTCAGCGCCACCGTCGATTCGCCCGGACCGCAACTGCTGGCAGTAACTCTCAAGGTAGTAAAGCCCGCAGATTCGGTTGCCGGTGGACTCGGCGACCTGCACGGCACGAGCCACATGGTCGGCCACCTTGGAGCGGGCCCCGTGGCGGACCAGGGCACGGTGGGTGACCTGTTCGATCTCGTTGAGTGAAACGTGGGGCATTCGAGGACCCTACGGGATTCGGCCCGTCCGGGGTCCGGTCCTACAATCAAGCCGATGTATCGCCCAACCACACACCTTCCCGACGGGCTGGCCAATGAGTTGGTCGCCTGTCGGCAACCGGCAGACCAGGCGGCAACCCTGCCCGCCTCCTGCTACGTGGATCCCGTCGTGTACCAGATCGAGGCCGACACGGTTTTCCGTCAGGGTTGGGTAGGGGTTGGCCGTTGGGACCGCTGGTCTGGGGCAGGGGACTACAGCGCCATAGATCTGGCAGGGGTTCCGGTGGTGGTGATACGCGACAACGAGAGCCAGCTTCGAGCGTTTGCCAACTCGTGCAGCCACCGATCAGCTGAGGTCATGGTTGGAGACGGCACCTGCTCGCGGATGCGCTGCCCATTCCACGCCTGGACCTATGCCCTAGACGGGCGTTTAGTGGCGGCGCCCAGCATGCACCGAACTGAAAACTTTGAACGCGCCGACCATGGACTTCACGAGTTCGCAGTGGCCGAGCGTCACGGGTTCGTTTTCGTCAGCCTGGAGGAGACACCCACGCCCATCGACGACTGGCTGGGGGATTTCAGCGAGGTCCATGCCCCGTGGCCGTTGGCCGACCTGGTGACTACCCGGCGTCGGGAATTCATGGTGTCGTGCAACTGGAAGGGCTTTGCTGAGGTGTTCAACGAGTACTACCACCTCCCCTACGTGCATCCGGGCAGCATCGACGACACCTACAACGAACCGGACAATCCCGAGAACGTGGTCGGGGCGTGGTCAACACACTTTGGGACAACCGTGGGGACGGGCGGCCTGCTAGAAGCCGACCAGCACCGGGCCCTTCCGGTCATCGATGGCCTGAGCGGGCGTGCGGCCCTCGGGGTGCGCTACTCGTGGCTTTTCCCAAACCTAGTGATCGCCACCGGAGCCGAGGGTATGTGGATGTACGAGATCTACCCGGATGGCCCGGACCGCTGCCGGTGTGCCCAAGTGGTGTGCTTCCCGCCGTCTACCGCCGATCGGAAGGACTTCGCCGATGTGGTCGAGGCCTACTACGAGCGGTTCGACGTTGCCCTCGATGAGGACATCCCAATGCTCGAACGGCAGCACCGAGGGATGCGGTCACCGTTCACCCGCCAGGGCCGGTTCTCGTATCTGGAACCAAACGTGGCCCACTTCGCTGACTGGTATGCCGGCCGGCTGCTGTCGGCCAATCGGTGAGGGGATACTGCCCTGACTAGGGATAGCCGTAGAAAGAGGCTATGGCCGGGCTAGTGGATCAACCGTCCTCGCTCAGACTCATCTCACTGAGACAGGATCGGGCCTCCTCGTCACCGCGAAGGTCGACGTCAGATCCCTGCAGTAGTCCCCTCAGGCTCAGAGCACCGGTTTCATCCTGGATGGGGTCATCGACCTCCCACCCCCTGGCCCTCAGGCAGTCCACGATGGCGAGGATCCGTCCATTCGTCTCCCGGATCTGGTCCGGGGTGCGCTCGGCGCGTGACTGCTGAAACTCGGCACGGAGTTCGGCAATACCGGTCTGGGCGTTACAGCGCTGGAGCGCTTCTACGTACCCGGGATCGTCTGTCACCGCAGGGTCGGTCTGGTCTTCGCCAGTAAAGCCTCGGAACTCGTAGCCCGACGCCTCGAGACAAGAGTTGAACTCACCGGTAGCGGAACGCATGGTTTCTCGGGGGTTTGTCTCCTCTTCGGCCAGCGGGATGGTCTCTTTGGACAGGTCGGTCTCACCCGCGGGTCCAGGCTCTCCGCCACAGGCAACAACGGCCAATAGGAGGAGTGCTGCGATGGTCGGGTGGCACCGGAGAGGGGTCATCAGTCCTCCAAGGCATCGGGGGGAGAGGGCTCAGGTTGTCCTCCGGAAGCGGGTGGACGGTAACCCGGAGAGAGGATGCGGTGAGGCGACTTCCGTTAGGTCAGCCGTTCGACCGCCGGCTTCGATTGGAGCGGCCATTCCTACTTGCCGCCCCCGGTCGACCGGCACCGGTTTTACGGGCATTTTTTCGACGGTTCCCACCCGGTTGTCCGTTGCGTTCCTTGCTCCCATCTGAACGACGGGTCGAGCCTGCGGGCCGACCGCCACCGGAGGAGGGACCGCCACGTTTTCCGTTGTGGGAGCGGTTGTGACGGCGGTTTGCCGGCTGGCGAGAGCGGCCGTTGCCGGTCTGGTTGGTCTGGGTAGCGCCGGTTCGACGGCTTTGGTTTCCCTCTGGGGCAGATGGTCGGGGGGCCGGTGCAGAGATCCGGGGAGGTGACAGCTCCCGAACCGTGTCCAGGTCAGGGGTTCGGACCGGCTCGTCGATCCCCACGTCACGCTGGAGGCGCCGGACCCCTTTCTTCTGGTCAGGCTGGACCAGCGAGATGACTACGCCGTCGCGTCCAGCACGAGCTGTACGGCCTGACCGGTGGACGTAGGCCTTGTGGTCTTCTGGTGGGTCGTAGTGAAGTACCGAGGCCACACCATCCACGTGGATACCCCGAGCGGCTACATCGGTGGCCACCAGGGCGTGCACCTTGCCATCCGTGAAGTCAGTCAGAGCTCGGGTCCGCTGCTTCTGGCTGCGACCACCGTGGATGGCGGCGGCACGGATATCGGTCCGGGCTAGCTGCTTGGCCAGCCGGTCGGCTCCGTGGCGGGTCCGACAAAAGATAATGGCCGGCCATGCAGCACCGACCGCCTCGGCGGTTAGGCCCACCCGGTCGCTACGGTCCACGGTCCAGAAAAGATGGGTGGCTGCCGTGATGTCCGGCGTCTCCTCACCGATCTCGTGTCGGACCGGATCAACTTGGTAGTCGCGGGTCAACTTGGCGACGTCGTTGTCCAGCGTGGCGGAGAAGAGCATCGTCTGACGTGCGGTGGCCGTCTGGTCGAGGATCCGGCGCACGGCAGGCATGAAGCCCATGTCGGCCAGTCGGTCAGCCTCGTCAATGACAACCCGGTCGACATCGTCCAGGCGTAGTTCCTCCTGCCCCAGCAAGTCCTCCAGACGGCCCGGACAGGCCACCAGAACGTCGACACCCTCGCGGAGCGCCTTCAACTGTGGGCCATAGCCGACACCGCCATAAACGACGGCGATCCGCACCCGCCCGGCAAAGGTTCGTAGCTCAGAGCAAATCTGTTCGGCCAACTCACGAGTGGGGGCCAGGACCAGGCCGCGGGGCCGGCGGGGTCCGGCACGGTCTACAGAAGCCACCAGAGGAATACCGAAAGCCAGGGTCTTGCCGGAGCCCGTGGGAGCCCGGCCGCAGACATCGCGCCCGGCAAGAGCGTCGACAATGGCTGCCGCCTGGATTGCGAACGGTTCAGTGATCCCGCGGGCCGCCAGGGAACGGCTGATTGATTCGGGTACGCCCAACTGGGCGAAGGTGGGGGGCATCGGATCTCCAGGCCCGCGCGTCGGACGGGCGGTATCAAGGTTCGCGTCGCCCCAGCAGATACACCGGGGTCGGTACTCGGGTGGTCCACATGTCCGGAAGAACCAGTACCCGGTAGCGAACCCTTCGACGAGAACCCGTCGAAGCACCCCGAAGGATACCGGCCAGAAGATGCGATCTTCGGGATCGTGACCGACGACCCCTGAAGGCCGGTATTGACTCTGTCCGAGAGGAGAGGAAGGGCGTAGTGTTCGTCGGCTTCATCCGATCCGTGCCGGAGGGAGGAACGCCCAGTCATGCCCCCCGTTCTCAGCCGCCTACAGGGCTCCCTCGTCGTCCTTTTCTGCGGCTTCATGTTCTCGTTTGGACCTCTTACTTTTCGAGCGCTCCGCGACGCTGACGCCTGGCAGTTCCTGTTTCACCGCAGTTGGGCGACGGCCGTCGTTTCGGCGGCCGTCATCGTGGCAGCCGGCCGAAACCCGCTCCGCGCGGTAGTCGAGGCCGGGCTACGCCAGGTGGCGGCCGGGCTAGTGGTGGCCGGGCTGTTCACCCTGTTCATCGTGGCACTGAGCCGGGCCTCGGCGGCCTTCGTGCTCCTCATGCAGTCCACCAGCCCGTTCTACGCCGCCCTATTCGGGCGTATCTTTCTGAAGGAACCGGTCGGCAGGGACACCCTGACGGCCATGGTGGTTGCCGCGTTTGGCGTGGTTGTGATGATCGGCGGCAACGTGAGTTCCGGCGACGCTCTGGGAACCATTCTGTCGGCGATCCTGCCCATCGCCCTCGGGGGGTACGCCGTACTTATCAGGAGTTCGCCGATCCGAGATCCGGGGGTGCCGATGCTGGTAGGTGGAACGGCGGGGGCAGTTGCGGCAGCTGCCGTCTCATCGTTCGGACCAGGGGTTGTCGTACCGGCCTACGACGTTCTCATGGGAGTCATTGGGGGTGGCTTGCTGATCGGCCTCTTCGCGCCAATCTGGAATTACGCCCATCGGTACGTACCGCCAGCCGACGTGAGTCTGCTGCTGATCTCCGAGATCGTGATGGCTCCACTGTGGCTGTGGATCTGGAGAGACGAGACGCCTTCGACGGAGACACTGGTCGGTGGGGCAATCAGCCTGGCTGCAGTGTTGTGGTTGACCTTCCGGATGTCCCGGGACGGAAAACCTGCGCTTTCAGCAAGAGGGCGCGGCCTGCACGTTGGTTCCGTGCCTAGCTTCCGACGCTACCGGTCGAGTTCCGAACCGAAAGTCTGATCTGGCCCCGGACGCGAACGAACCCGCCCCGGAGGGCGGGCTCATCGCAGCGAGTTGGCCGAAGCCTCAGGTTGCCCCGAGGCTCGCCCGACCCGTGTCAGACCTTGCGGACGTTCAGGGCCTCGGGGCCCTTCCGGCCGGGGCCGACCTCGAACTCCACGGCCTGGCCCTCATCGAGGCTTCGGTAGCCCTCACCCTCGATATTGGAGTAGTGGACGAAGACATCTTCCTCGCCTTCTACGGAGAGGAACCCGTAGCCCTTTTCACTGTTGAAAAACTTCACTGTGCCGTTCGGCATTATCGGTATCGCTTTCGTTTGAACTGGATTTGAACAGAACCGGGCCGTGGTCGACCCGGTGGGTTCAGCCTACGCCAGTCCGCGAAATTGCGGTCAACGAGACGGTCAGAGAAATTTTCGAATTTTCGCGGACTGCTCAGTTTCCGCTGTCCGACGAAGTAATCCGTCCCGAAGTCTGGGGTGCTGAACGTGATGGTGCTTTTCCAGCGAGGTCAACGCCAGGGAGAGACGGCCTTTTCGGAAAGGGGGAAGATTTCCCCACCTTCGGCGTCCTCGATGGTCCTTTGCCAATCGCCATCGCTCAACGGTTCGTACCGGGCTGCAGCTGAGATGGCCCGCCTGGCCGTGTCCGGATCGCTAGGGGTGCAGAAGGCGTGCACTCCGGGTGTCGATAGGGCGAATCGGACGCTGCGTTCGATGTCGGCGTCTGTCCTGTGAGGTTCATACCAGCTCAGTGCATCCGGGGTCCGGTTACCCCAGGGGCGCCAGGCGACGGCCTTGATGGCCATCACACCGACATCTCGTACGGCACATTCTGCGAGGAGCGCCTCCACGTCGGCTCGGTAGGCGGGGTTAGACCAGACCGTCGGGTAAACGGGGAACATGACGGTATCCAGGTCGTATCGACGGACCGCTTCGAGGTGGGCGCTCGGGGCTCCAAGGTCGTGTCCGGTGACGCCTACGTACCGGGTCAGCCCCCGGTCACGCGCATCCAAGATGACTTGGAAGGCCTCGTCGCGTTGGTCAAGGACCTCCAGCGATGTGACGCCATGGGCCTGGTAGAGGTCTAGACAGTCCACCTGGAGACGCTCAAGGCTGCGGTCGAGGCGACGTAGGGCCCAGTCCCGCTCGGTCTCGGCGGTCTTACAGGCCAGGAAAAGACGGTGACGGATCGCTGGTAGGTGTGGGCCCACGGCCCGCTCCGCCATCCCATAGCCGGGAGCGATGTCCAGATGGTTTACGCCGGCCTCCAACGCCTCGCCGAACAGCCCTTCGGCCTCGTCCGGCGTGTCGGTAATGAAGGCCGCACCGCCCAGGATTGCAACGCTCGAATTGTGGCCTGTTCGGCCGAGGCGTCGTGTTTGCACGGCTGGCAACGTACCAAGAGCACTTGGGCTAACCGGGAGTCGTGCCGGCTGACAATCGTCACCTAGCGTCGGCAGATGGTGATGAGGCTCAGACAGGTGGCGCTAGTGGCCAGTGACCTGGATCAGGTCGAGGCCGATCTCGTGGACCGGTTAGCCGTGAAGGCCTGCGCCCACGACCTCGGAGTAGAGAGGTTTGGACTCCGGAATGTCCTATTCCCGGTTGGCGACACCCTGCTCGAGGTAGTGGCACCGATGGAGGAGGGCACTGCGGCCGGCCGATACCTGCAGCGTCGGGGTGGAGACGGCGGCTACATGGTCATCCTCCAGACCGACGACCTGGAAAGTTGCCGCGACCGGATTGACGAAATGGACGTCCGTGTCGTGCTGGAGGCGCGTATGCCCGGAATCGTCGGGGTGCATCTGCATCCGCAAGACGTCGGTGGCGCCATTCTCTCGGTGGACCAGACTGACGACTGGACGGCCTGGCCTTGGGCCGGTCCCAGTTGGCGGGATCATCCGCAGACGGGGATGGTCAGCGGCATCATGGCTGTGGAGATCCAGGCCGGTGACCCGGCAGCCATGGCGAAGCGCTGGGGCGAGGTTCTGGGACGTCAGACGACCGAAACGGTGGTAGCCCTGGATGGTGGCGAGATCCGCTTCGTGCCCGTACTTGACGGGCGTGGGGAGGGTCTGGCGTGCGTAGAACTACGTGCCAGCCGGAACGCGGACCTAGAGATCTGTGGTGTCCGGTTTACGCTACGCAAGGGTTGATGCAGGTCCGGCGGGCGGTGTAGCCGGGGTCGGCGTCAGGCGTCGAGGGCTAGTCGAACGCGAGCGATGTGTTCGGGCCCGATCTCACAGCACCCACCGACGATGTCTGCGCCCATGTCGACCCACTGCATGAGGATCTGGGTGTACGGATCGGCTCCAAGGTCGGTTCGGGCATCCGGAAGAGGGCTGCCCTCCCGCCCACGCCAGCCGACGGGCATCCCGTGGAAGGCGTTCGCGTAGGCCCCGATCGGCTGGCCGGTCGCTGCACGTAGAAGGGGCAGGGCGTCGAAGATCTGCTCGGGTGAGCTGCAGTTGAGGAGGAAGGCGTCGGCGTCGATAGAGGAACAGGCTTCAGCGAACGAGGTCCCATCGAGCAGGTGGGCTCCGTCGCCACCCTGGAGGGTGAACGACACCCAGACGGGCTTTCCTGCTGTCCGGGCTGCGTCTGACGCCGCTTGGGCCTCGAAGCAGGCGCCCATAGTCTCGCAGAGGAAATGGTCGACGAAGCCGGCGAGGTGGTCAACCATCTCCGAGTACTCGGCGACCAGATCCTCGTAGGTCGCGTCGGGAGAGGGGTTATAGCTATGTCGCAGGGGTGGTAGGCACCCGGCAACACGGACGTCGCGGTCTGCCGAGTCGGCGACCTCGCGGGCCAGGTCGCCGGCCAGACGGGTCAACTTTTCAGCCTGGTCACCCAGCCCATGGAGGGCGAGACGGTCGGCGAAGGTGGAGTAGCTATTAGTGGTGATGACGTCGGCACCCGCTTCCACGTAATCGAGGTGGACAGCGGTAACGAGACTCGGGTCCTCGAGCAAGGCCCAAGCCGACCAGAGTTCGGCCGAACGCGGAGCACCGCGATTGATCAACTCTTGGCCCATGCCTCCATCGAGCAGTGTCGTCATGATTCCTCCGGCGGTCCGGTACCACCGATGAGTGTGGAAGGGGACACTAGGCGTGGAGGTTGACCCACCTAGTGTCCCGGAGATGTCCGCTCCGGTCCCCACTAGCTGATGGGAGCACTGCTCGGTGCTCTGAGTTCAATATCGGTGGGCGGATCGGAGATGTTCGGCCGCCAGGGATCCCGAACCGCAGGCGTGCTGGCCGTGGGTGTGGTCTCCCAGGGGCTGGCCGCGGTGACCGCCCTGGTCCTCGTGCTGGTCCTCCCTAGCGAGCTGTCGTGGCCCGACCTGGGCCGAGGTGCCATCTCCGGGATCGGATTCGGGGTAGGGATGATCGCCTACCTGGGTGGCCTCCTACGGAGCTCGTCGACGGTGATCTCACCTACCGTGGCCACTCTGACCGTGGTTATCCCGTTCGGGACGGCAGTTGTTGGAGGCGAACAGGCCTCGAGGTTGGCCTTCGCCGGAGTGGGGGTGGCGATACTCGGACTGGTGTTCATCACGGTCGGCGGACGTGCCGCCGTTGGAGTCCGTAAAGGACTGCTCTGGGGGACGATGTCGGGACTGGGGTACGGCATCGGGCTGGCCGCCCTCATCGACACGTCGACGTCGAGCGGCTCGTGGCCGGCGGTCACCCAGCGTGTCGTGGCCTGCATCCTCACCGTGGCGTTGGCTACCGGTCGTCGGTCGTCGGTGATGCCGCCTAGGGGTGTGCGCTGGCCACCGTTTTTCTCCGGGATCTTCGGCGGGCTGGCCTCCACGCTCTACGTCTTGGGCGTACAGGCCGATGCGTTACCGGCCGCTGTGACGGGGGCCATGTTTCCCGTAATCAGCGTGGCCCTAGGACGCCTAGTGTTCGGCGATACCGTTCGCCCGCCACAAGTCATGGGCCTAGGCCTTGTGCTGGTTGGGGTGACAGGGGTGGTGGCCGGGTAAGTCCGGCTTGGACCCTGCCGTCCCAAGGTTGAGCGTGGAAGGCTGTCGGCATGGCCGACCCCGTGCTCTACGAGGAACGCGACGACATCGCGATCATTACCCTCAACCGCCCCGAAAAGAAAAATGCCCTGACTGACGCCGTCATTCAGGGAATCGCCGACGGGATCGACTCCGCCACCGGTTCGTCCGACGTAGTGGCCGTTGTCCTGCGAGGAGCGGGCGATTCATTGACCGCCGGCTACGACCTCACGGAGGGCACTGGGGTCGGAACCTCAAGCGGAAACGAACCAGGCTGGTCGACCCCGTACGGCGCCCAGGGCCCAGAGCCCCGGGAGGGTGCCTGGGATCCCGTTCGGGACTACCAGTTCATGGCCAACAACGTCCGACGCTTCATGAAGGTTTGGGAGTGCCCAAAACCAGTGCTGGGCGAAATCAAGGGCTGGGCAGTCGGTGGAGCCACCGATTTGATCCTGTGTGCCGACCTGCTCTACATGGCGTCAGACGCCCACATCGGGTATGCCCCAAGCCGCATCTTCGGGACCCCAACCACGATGATGTGGGTGTACCGGCTGGGCCTAGAGCACGCTAAACAGTTTCTGCTGACCGGGCGGGCCATCGACGCCGAGACCGCCCTGCGCATCGGCCTGGTGTCCTACGTTTGCGAACCGGAAGATCTGGCCGGCTTCGTTGAGGAGGAAGCCCGACGGTTCCGGCACATCCCTGCTAACCAACTGGCCCTCAACAAGTTGCTCGTCAATCAGGCTTTCGAGAACATGGGCTTGAGGACGTCGCAGATGCTGGGCACGTTCTTCGACGGAGCGACCCGGCACACCGAGGAGGCCTACCGGTGGGCGGAATCATTTTCTGAGAAGGGTTTCCGGGCGGTGATCCGGGAGAGGGACGCCCCGTGGGGGGATTACGGAGAGCGAGGCCACTAACCCGGTATTTCCCTAGGATGGTCGTACTGGTGGATGGCTGAGGAGCCGCCACTGGACACGGTCTTCCCACCGTGCGAACGGCCCCCGCTTAGGCGGGGGCCGACTCGCGTAGGGGTGTCGGCCCATGTTCGGCAACCCTCTGCCTTTACCTGTCGGGTTGGAACTACCAGTCCGTCGATCAGACTCCCGGCTGATCTTCGAGATACGTGAACTCGGGGTCTTCAGCCAGGATCGGAGCGAGCATCTCCAGTAGCCCGGTTTCGACGCGCCACGCCAAGTAGGCCTCATGGTGGGCCCTGGAGGCGAACTTCTCCCAAAGAACGACCTTGTCGGGTTGGTCTAGATCGACGTATACCTCGATTGACTCACAGCCATCAAAGGCTCGGGTATCGACCAGAGCAGACTTCAGAGCTTCGACAAGCCCCGCTCCCATACCTTCGTTGCACGGGAATAGGACATGAACTGTTTGAGACAAGAGATTCCGCCTTTGCCAGGGCAAGCCCTGATTGGGCCAGCTATCCCAGTATCGAACCACATGGTCGGATTGGGCTACTAGTCGTACCGTTGCTATCAGGCAACGTCGTCACAGCCGGCGGAGTTCGTAGTGGCCGCTGTCGACCACTAGGTCGAGTTTGCCTGTCCCTGCCGACATCTCGACAGGCGTGGCCACACCATCTGGTCGAACCAGACTCCATCCATCGTCAGATGGGAGACCCTCGACGTGTATCGAAGTCCAGGTATTGGCAACTGACGAGTTCTGGGCATGGGCGGCGAGGTGAAGGACGGCGTCATCCCACCGGGCTTCACTCATAGCGACACGCGGGAAGTCAAGACCGCTGACCGTCGGACCGTCGAACTTCCCTAGGTTCGGATCATTGAAGATCCGACTCCAGGCTCCCGGCGTACACACCCAGCCGGCCATAGCCCGGGCGTTTAGTTGGCCTCGGGGGTGGGGTTCACCGAGGCCGAATCCAAACGTGAATTCGCCGAGGTCGTGGTCCCACTGGGGCTCATGAGTCTCGTCGAGGTACTCCCAAAGCCGTGCTTTGGCCTCACCGTCGGTGAAATCGCCGGTTTGCATAGCTAGGAGAGACGCCAGGTTCGGATCGTCCAGTCCAATCAGGTCACCATCGCCGAAGAGCCCAGTAAGCGTGGCGGCCATTTCCCAAGCCGACTTGGCGATGTCGTTTCTCTGCGGTGCCAGGTACCAGACTGGTGCCATCAGTGCCAGCGGAGTCGACACGTGCTCGTCGATGACTGGGTCGTAGTAGAGGTCCATGGCGATTGGCCGACCGTCTTGCCAAGTGATGTAGTTATCGGTGGCGTACTCCCACCACTGGTCGAAGGCACCGTGGTGATCAGTTCCGTGGAGCCGGTCGTGCAGCCTCAGACCGAGGCCAGCGCCGCTTAGTCAATAGGGCCAGATCTTGGTGTTTTCACAGTGCACGCCGATCGGGCGGTTCCGCCACTGGCCGGCCAGATGGGCGGAGATCTCTGAATAAGTCCAGGTGAAGGTGTGCTCTCCGTCGCGGATCATCTCGAAGGGTTGGTTCCACTGCTCGTCATTAGAGACATAGCGGTGTAACCCGAGCAGGAGGCCGAAGAACCCCTTGAAAAACAGCATGCCGTCCGCCGCAATGGGGTCCATTTGCACCCCGTAGGGCTCGATCCCGTTTGCCGTCCAGCCCGGGACGTCGTATTCGCCCCAGACATTGGCAGGAATAATTGAGCGCCAAGCCTCGGGATAGTTCGCCTGGTCAGGATCGGAACCAAATTGGGTCAGCCAATCCGAAGCGGCCCACCACGATGTGTGGCGGGTAACCAGTTGGTTGAGGATCTCGGAGTAGACCTCGCGCCAGGCAGGTGTGCGATCGGCCATCAACGCGACCGCGTAGCTCGAGTCGATCAGGTCGAACCGGTGCCAAGACAGCATCGGCGCGCCAGTGATGTTGTCCCAGTGGGGGTGAGGGCGCCCCTCGCGGTCCCAGTCATCCGCAGTGGTGGCTTTGCGGTGGAGGTAGCGGAGCCAGCCCAGTGACCGGTCATCCAACGCGGTTAGCTCACCTATAGGCACCGTGATCACCTCCGAACCTCGTTCTACGCGACGGTGCCGGATATTGCCGCCTTTCGGCACGAGGGCTCAACCTGAAGCCTTTGGTCTCAGTCCGCTGGTTGGAGCAGCACCAGGGGGATCTCACGATCCGTCTTTTTCTGGTAGCCGGCATAGTTGGAGTGCTTTCCGGTGACGATTGGCCACAGTCGTTCCCGGTCCTCGGGAGACGCAACTTTGGCGACCATCTGGCGTTCGTAGGAGTCCCTCGTGGTTACGACAACCTGCGGGTTGTCCCGCAGGTTTAGGAACCAGGCTGGGTGGGTGTCCTCGCCACCCTTGGAAGCGACGATCACGATCATGTCCCCGTCCCGGTACGGCGATGTCAACATGACCGACCGGGGTCTGCTCGACTTTCGGCCGATCGTGGTCAACTCGAGCACTGGCATGTTGGCTGCCGTCCACCCGAACCGTCCACCGCTGACCTTCAGGAGACCGCGGTGCAGCCTGTTCATTGTCTTCAGTTGGCTGTCGCTCGGCACGGGTCGAGCCTAGATTCGTGACGCCGGTGGTGCCGGGTCGACGGCTGGCACAATCACCGTTTCCGGACGGACCCGTAGGCCGCATGCGGGGGTGGCCCAACCGTGCCGCTACTACAAGGAGAGCCGGTAGGTCCGTGCCGCCGTGCCGGAGAACATCGCCGAGCGTTCTTCATCGTTGAAGTCGACAACCATTTTCTTGAAGGCGTTGAACAGCACCCGGTACGAGACCGAGAGGCGGTCAACCGGAAAGTTGCTCTCGAACATGCACCTGTCCGGGCCGAAGCAGTCGATGGTGTGGAGGAAATAGTCCTGGTGGGCCTCGACGATCTCATCGGACGTGGGCGGTCGGGCCGCCAGGTGCCAGCCGAACCCGTTGTCGGGCATGGCCAGACCACCCAGCTTCGCTACTACGTTGGGGCACCGGGCCAACTCTGCGACGTCGGCCTTCCAAGCAGCGAAGATGTCCTCGCGCTGTGACTCATACGGGCCCACCCCCAGCGGGGTTCCGAAGTGGTCGAGGATGATCGTGGTCTCCGGCACGGATCGGGCTAGGTCGGTGAACTCGCTCAGTTGGTAGTGGTAATGCCAACTCTCGTAGGTGTAGCCGAGGGTGCCCAGGAGTCTTACCCCTTTACGGAAGGACGGGTCAGAGAAGAGGTTGGCCGGTGCTCTGCCGGGGATGAAGAGCATCTCTGGGTGCTCCGTATGAGATCCGGCGTGACGGATGCCGCGAAACAGACCCCGACCGGCTTCCTCGTGGGCGTTGAGGACCTCGACAAGTTGGTCTCCGAGCCGGAGGTCGGCATGGGCCACGATTCCGGCAATACGCGCCCCGGGGCCATCTGCGGACTCGGCGGCCACTCTGGCTACGAAGTCGGTTTCGCCCACCGGTCGTAGGTGCTTCGGCCCATCGTGCCTGTAAGAGGCGCCGCACTCCACAAAGACCGTTTGTTCAACTTGGTGCCCCGACCCGGTATCAGCCCACAGGTCGGCGAGCAGATACTCAGAGTCGGGGAGGCTCCATAGGTGATGGTGGGGATCGACAATCGCCAGTTCAGGCTCGAGGATCTCCTCGTCGACCTGCGAATACCACTCCGGCCCTTGGAATGCGAACATCCCTCGCCCAGCCATGGCACCCGAACCTAGCCTCGTGGGTTCTCTTCTTCTCCGGTAAGGCGACATCGACTCGCGATGCCAGTAACGACCGTTGCGACCTATTTAGTTCAGGTGGTGACCGGGTCGATCGGGGTAATAGCACCGAGGGCCATCTCGACATCAGCTGCTGCGGCGAGCGCTAGGTCATCGCGCCAACGGTCTGCAATGCACTGGACGCCTTGAGGTAAACCGTTGGAGACACCCACTGGGACGGCTACCGACGGGATTCCGAGCAGATTGGGTGGGGTAATGCACCTGAGTAGTTCGGTCAACGAAACGATGGCGTCACCCCCAAGGTCGAACCCATGCTCAAAGGGAGGTTCTGTCCACGTTGGCATGAGAACCACAGGGTGGTCGACAAAGAACAGTGCCCACTCCCGTGCTAGCCGGACTGTTTCGGAGTGGACGAGATGTGGTGCCATGACGGCTTTGGAGTAGTCCTCAGCCAGGTTGTCCAGCACAGCGGCTAACTCTTCGCTCAAGATGGGTCGGGCTGCTTCCATCAGGACTGCCACATCGGCGGCGAGCAGGTGAGCCCAGATGTCGGAGCAGCGTTCCATTTCGGGAGGTGTGCTTTCGACGACTTCCCAGCCCGCGTCAGTCAGGGCCGATGCGGCACGCTCGACTCCGTCGATGACCGACGGGTGACAGTTCGCTCCAGGGACGCTGTGGACCACGGCTACCCGGCGGCGGGTATCGGGCCCGTCCAGCGGAATGGTCACTGATCGAGGGTCCCGGGGATCACGTCCGTGCAACACCTCCATAGCAGTTCGAAGGTCAGCCACCGATCGGGCCATCGGACCATCGGTGAGCATGACCTGAGAGGCCAATCCCGGATTTTGGTCATGTTCGAAGACGCTGTAAGCCGGAAGGCGGCCATGGGTGGGTTTAATCGAGGTGATCCCGCAGCAAAAGGCAGGGTTGCGGACCGAACCGCCGATGTCGTTGCCGAGACCCAAGGGCGACATTCCTGACGCGATTGCCGACCCCTCGCCCCCGGACGATCCACCAGCTGTTCGGTCAGGGTGCCACGGGTTGCGAGTCAGGCCATGCAGCGGGTTATCGGTGCTTACCCGGAGGCCGAGTTCTGGAAGGTTGGTTCGGCCTATGGGGATGGCACCCGCTCCGCGGAGGCGCTCAACCAACGGAGCGTCGGTTGGGGCGATGAGCTCAGCGAACGCAGGAAGGCCTTGGGTAGTGGCAGTGCCGGACACGTCCACGTTTTCCTTGACTGTGCAAGGCACGCCGTGGAGGGGACCCAGTTCTTCACCAGCGGCTACGGCGGCGTCAGCGTCGATTGCCGCGGTTCTAGCCTCCTCGGCCAAAATGCGGGTGACGGCGTTCAACCAGCCGTTCACTTCGCCGATGCGATCCAGATGGGCGTCGACCACCTCGAGGCTAGATGCCTCGCCAGCAGCGATCATCTGGGCTAAATCGTTAGCGGTTCGCTTCCAGAGGTCTTCAACCACTTCGGCAACTTAAACAATTCCGAAATGGTGACGGAACTCGTAGTCAGTCCAGGGTTTCATTTCCTGCCCTGTGGGAGGAGCGATCCTGGAGCCCTCGGTGCGTATACGCGTGGGTGGACGGGCCAACTCGGTGGCCATCTCCTAGGGTGACCTCACCGGGACTTGTGTCTCTGGGTCTGGATCTGGGTCTGTGTGTTCAGGTGTCACCACGATTAGGAGTGATTTGTGAAGCATTACGTTGAGGCCTGGAAGCGCTACACGGATTTCAAAGGTCGATCGTCGCGAGCTGCCTACTGGTGGCCCTTCCTCTTAACCATCATCATCTCGTTTGTTCTCGGTGGCATTTCTGCCTCCGTTTTCGGAACCGCTTCGGATGAGGCAGGCCCCTTAGAGTCGGTCTACCAACTGGCCTGGCTCTGTCCCGGTATCGCCCTTGGTGTCAGGCGTCTACACGACATTGGTCGCAACGGTTGGTGGTTACTCGTCGCCCTCACCGGGGTGGGAGTCATCGTGCTCATCGTCTGGGCCTGTCGCCGTGGCGATACCGAGGCAAACGCTTGGGGTCCGCCGCCTGGGGACTCTTCACCTACCGAGCCTGGAACCGACAACCCTGGGATGACAGGACCAACGGGTCCAATCATTTCCTAGGAATCGCAAAGGGAATGGCACGAAATGCCAGCCCCACAGGTCAGCGATTACGGTCCATCGATGCCCCTGGCGGACATCAACGGAGTCACAATCGGATATGACTCCTGTGGCGACGACGAACCGCTGTTGCCTGTTATGGGCTTTGGAGGCCAGTTGACCGACTGGCGCGGTGGCCTGCACGGGATCGAAGCCCACCGGACCTGAAATGGCTCGCCGGCTCACCGACCACTCAGTTCTCACCTTTGATTGCTACGGGACCCTCATCGACTGGGAGACCGGGATCTGGGATGCCTTCCAACCGCTCCTCAAAGAGAATCCGTCAATCGGGCTCACACGAAATGCCTTGATAGCGGCCTTTAACAACTTGGAGGCAGAGCAGCAGGCTGCAACGCCCACCATGACCTATCCCACTGTTCTGGAACATGTACACCGGGCTCTAGCCGAGGACCTGGCGCTAGTCACTTCACCAATGCTCGATTGTGCGTTTGGAGCGTCAGTTCCATCTTGGCCGGCGTTTTCCGACTCGGCCGATGCTCTTAGGTTCTTGTCGGAGCACTTCGGACTCGTGATTCTCTCGAACGTTGACCGTGCGGGTTTTGCAGCTTCCAGCACCCTGTTGGGCGTCGAGTTCGATGCCATATACACAGCCGAGGACATCGGTTCGTACAAGCCGGATCCCGCCAACTTCGAGTATCTGATCAAGCACGTGGAGTCTGATCTGGGGTATGGCAAGTCGGACATCTTGCATACGGCTCAGGGCATTCGGCACGACCACATCCCGGCCCGCTCAATCGGTCTTGACAATGCTTGGATTGATCGCAACCGTCTCTCGGAGACAGGCACTGGTGATCTTCCAGCGACCGACCACCTCTTCTTCTCCCTGGCCGAGATGGCCGCTGCCGTTTCAGCCGAGTTGACCTCGTGACTAGGTGGGGCGCCTTCAGATCGTGACAATTATGCGGAGTTGTGCCTTTGATCCGTTGAGGTCAGGCTGTCATCGATGAACAAGGTGGACGGCAACTGCCATGAAGATTTTGAAGCAGTCCGCGCTGCGTTCGAGAAGAACTTCGACCAAGGTGACCTGGGTGCGTCCTGCGCCGTAGCGGTTGACGGCGAAATGGTTGTCGACCTGTGGGGTGGGACCTCTGATGTGGCAGGCGAACATCCGTGGGAGAGAGACACCATCGTCAACGTCTGGTCGACGACAAAGACCATGGCTGCCCTCTGTGTGCTCATGCTCCAAGACCGAAATGCCCTCGACGTCGACCAGCCGGTGGCCAACTACTGGCCT